>LKMJ01000267.1_pt1 | contig 36462 bp, 42 predicted proteins | sample 643391 | NCBI WGS metagenome assembly LKMJ01 (sample SAMN04112250, study PRJNA286221) | soda lake metagenome | biome: soda lake; feature: Kulunda Steppe; material: water; isolation source: sample PL-Br10 brine of Picturesque Lake | place: Russia: Kulunda steppe | collected 2010-07 | reverse complement strand
TAGAATCGTATGCTCTCCAATCGTGCTACCGGTGACGTTCTCACCCCGAAAACGAACAACCACTGATTCCAGGTCCTCTGGAACGGTCTCAGCACGCATCACGAGTCGGCAGTCTTGCCCTGTGATGATTTGCTTCGAGATTCGGTACTCGTCAGGGGGACTGTATTCGATGATTGCTGGGTTCGTGTGCGGGTGCGAAAATCGTTCTGGGTTGTTTTGACGCATCCACTCGACCGCGGTTGTGCGCGCTTCTGCAAGGGTCAACTCGGAGTCGTCGGTTGCCGTGGTGGCTCCATTTGGAGCGACGCCTTCAGATTCCCATGAGAAGCGGGTATCGAGGATGCGGATTGCTCCAGCACGGCCGTGTCCCCCGAGAACGTGGACTGCGTACGTCCCATTAGTGGACATCCAGGTATCGCTTCGAAGTGGTGTATCCGGGTCGAACGTCCACCCGTTCACTTCGACTGGGTGTCCAGTGTTCTCTAGGTACGGGTACTCGAAGTCTGGGTGGAATGGTGAGTTTTCCAGACTCCGGAATTCGAAGTCCAGTAACTGTTTCGATAGCATGTACTCTTCGTGCATGAGGTGTACGAGTTTCGTGATGTCTACTGTGTCTGGTCCTTCTGTTCGGTGCCCGGTTTCGTTGTACGTGTGTTGAACGAGATTATCCTCCGGCTCATCGCCCCGAGCGATCCAGCGTTGCTGAATGGTGGTGCCTTTGTCGACGCGAAGCCACAACACTGGCTTCGGTGTCCCGCCTTCGATGAGCGGATTTACGTACGAGTCATAGACGTCCCGTGTTTCGGCCCATGCATCGGTGTTTTCTGTGTTGTTCCCTCCTGTCTCGTTCGGGAGAAACGATGAGAGGGAGGCGGTTCCGAAAGCTTTGCTCGGGTGAATGACGCCGTCGTACTCTGGATGAATGAAGAACGTAACTGTTTCCGGGGAGGGTTTGGTCGATATCGTAGTGTTGCAGTCGTTCTCGTACTGGCGCTTCCACTGGTCGATGGTGTTTTGAAGTCGTTCGACCGCTTCGTCTTTTGAACCGGCTTTGATGCTTGCTCCCCCAGTCGGTCGTGCAGTTCTAACGCGGCAGTACTCGTCGTCACTTCTTGGCGGGGCGATGGCAACTGCGAACGGGCGGGTGCTGGTCGGAACAGTTGATAGCCTTGTGTCGGGTGTATACGGCTTGATTTCGTAGGAACTCATGACGGTAACGTTTAGGAAACGGGTTCACTCACCGAGTTTTCTCTCGGGATCTGTTCAACATCGCTGACATCCGCGACGTCATCGAGGGGTACGTTGACCGTGAGACGGTTATCACGCCGGGTGCATACATCACCGTCGATGGCTTCAGCGGCACGTTCAACTGCTTCGGACGGGCTGGCGGCATCAACGAGCACGTGTCCCGTGCCCGAGTTGATGGGAACACGGTACGTCTGTGTTTCTGGATCGTGGTAGAGGACGACAATGTACCAGTCAGCGTAGTGTTCATCCACGTAGATCCGGTCGGTTTCTACTTCGACGATTTCGTCATCGGTGAAGTGGGTTTCGAGGAGTTCGTCGATCCAGTCCGTGATTACGTCTGAATCCTGGTTTCGTGGACCGTATTCTATCTCGAACGTACGCTGTTTTGGGTCGCCGGGATCGGCTGTTTCCGATCCAGTCTCAATTTCTTCGACTGTAGCGTCACGGTACTCGAATGCGGGTATTGTCATAGTTGGGTTCTCTTGTAAACTGCTGTGGTGCCCTGCCTGCTGTGTAGTGATTCACACAACGGTTACTCCGGGGTGAACGGGGTGCCTCTTCACTCGGTTTACCGGAGGCACCCCTTTTTACATTCGGAAAACGTGGAAGTCTGGGTTAGTCGTCACCAGGGACAGGTGATCGAGCTGGAGTTGCTGTTGAGCCGGTCGTGGTTTCTGCCGCTGGTGCAGCAGGGTCGGTGTTTGGTTCGAGGACCGTGTATCGTTCGAGTTCGTGTGGGCTAATGTAGGCGGTTTCGGAAAGGTCGAGTTTGCCTTCCATCTTGAGTTGTGTGAAGAAGATGCGGCTGGAGAAGACGTGGTCGATGCGCAGTGTTGCTCTGCTTCCGCTGCTGTTCTCGATGGTGATTGTATCACCTGTGCTAACGTCTCCCATGGTTAGGGTTCAGTTCTGAAGTGAGATAAAGGTCCGTATTCCACTGTTTGCAAATGACGTGGGTGGCACTTCATGCTACTTTTTCGCGTGCCGCCCCAAAGCCTAATACACGGAACTTCCAATATCGATGTGCAGCGGGATGGGATAGCCTGATAATTCCGCCGGGTTCATGACCCGGAGATCGCTGGTTTAAATCCAGTTCCCGCTACTCTTCCACGTTGCATCGAATCACCCAGTTCTCGATTTGATCTTGATAGATGAGTCCTCTCGGCGCACAGTGTCGATGGGGTTCGAGCGGATGATGCCAATAGACTCCATCAACGTTGAGTTCTGAAGCTGCCCAAATCGGGATGAGTAACTGGATACCGACCGGGCTGGCGTCTTCAACTGGTTGTGTGAAGGCGGCTTCCCAGTACTCTTCTCCCTGTTCAGCTAAGGTTGGAACGGTGACTTCGGTGAGTGTACTGTCCTCGTATGCCTCTCGGTGGGCTTCGTCACGATCGTAGAATAGCATGTAACGGGTTTCGTCGAGCTCTGGATCGTATCTCTCGACACGGTACCCTGTTGTGTGATCGATGTAGTCGTTAGCAAGACAGTAAGTGGTTTCCCGGTCAGTAAGCGACGTGTGCGGGTCGATTCCGTAGAAGATTCCATCGGGATTCGTCAAGGTATACGTATCACCGCCAAGACGGGCGATTCGCCGCCATGCGTCAGGGTGGTGTGAGATTGAAAGCTCACCACCTTCTTGGGAGTGATGGGGTTTCGTTCGGTTTTGATCGAGGTATCCGACGTGGTAAACACGGGTGTGTGACTCGATCCAACGGTGGTCGTGACTAGTCAACTCGCTTTCCAGGGTGTGCTGATCTATTTGCTGCATGAGTCTCTGCACGCGCCTCGTGGCGTGTATCCGTGTGTTCGCGCCACCACGACGGCACGCGGTGACGACGTGACTGCGAGAAGGAGTCACGTGTCATCGCTGCGGTCGCCGAGGGTGACGTCACGAACTTGTTGGTGACGTCACGCGAGTGGTGACTCAGTGGGATTGAAGGTGTTCTGTGCTGGTGCAAGGCAGACCATGAAACTTATAGTGGATTGTTTTTCACGTATGCTCATGGGTAACGGGGCGAGAAAGCGAATTCAGGAGTTGCTCGCAGTAGAGGAACGGGAGCAGGCTGTCCAGCTGGCGCGTGCAGTCCGATATCGGTCATCACCGGTTGAGATTACAGACTCCGGTGAGGTCGTTGAAATTGAAACTGAACATTTCATTGGCTGGCATGAAAAAGCAGATCGGGAATCCGGGGTTACGGTTGTGGAGGAGGGGGTGTATGAGATGAAAGGAGACGTTGACTTCGAGTTTTCAGTGCAGGCGATGCACGATGATACTCGGAAAATCGTCGAGAAGGAGATACGGGATGACTCTGAAACACGTGAAACAATGGTTGACCCTTCAGAACAGGGTGGTGCAGTTGCAGACGGGGGGCAAGCGGTTGTGGAGGAGTCCGGAACCGTGGATAGCGATCCGGAAACAAACGGTGATGATGAAGTCGAGGGGGCAGAGAACGGGTCGTTTTGGTGGAAAAAGTCACTCCGTCGGTTGCGTTTTTGAGAAGTTACCGGTTCCCTTGTTTTTCCTCTCTGTGAAATGTAAGTGATATGGTCGTTCTGAGAGTCTCCCCTCCTTACTCTCAGTGTTTGATTCTGGCTGCGTTTCCGTTTCTTTGTTTCCTGGTTCCGTTCCCGTTTCCTGCCTGTCCAGCCTTTCGCTTCCCCTTCTCCCCTTGCAATTTAGTCGTGCTCTCAGTCTGCTTTCCTTTCTCTCAGTCTGTTTCTGTTTCTGGCGTCTCTCCCGCGTTCCTGCCTTCCCAGCTTCTGCGGTCTCGTTCCTTGGTTTGCCAGCTTTTCACCGTCCCATCCGTTTGCAGCGCAAACGCAACCCTTCCCTGACCGTCAGGGCTCCTTCTAAGCGCTCACAGGTCACGCAACGCGTTCCCCTTCCTGCAACATGCCTGACTCCCTGTTCCAACCAACGTCGCTCAGAAGCCGCCCACGGCTCTCTCAGCGCCACCAGTTCTTCCCCAGCAACGCGTAGCGTTGCCAATCGCGTTCCGCTACGGATCTCTCCGGTCACGGCAAGCGCTGCACGGCGCTCTGCCGTCATACTCTTCAGCGGAAACGCAACATCCGTGAGTCCCGCTCGTTCACGCGCAGCCCCGGCTCGGGGAAGCTCCCCGGCCCTGACCGCGATCGCCGCAGCTCCTCGCAAGGAGGTTACGTGCTGTGAAATCGCCGTTTGCCGCGCACCAGGAGCCGCCTGTGCAGATTCCAGCAGCCCAGGGAATCTGCACGGCTCCTGGGAGCAACCTGCGCCCGCGGCAGCGGTCTGCGGCCCCTCAGTTCCGTCCCGGCTTCCCGCCGGGACCGCGGTCTCTGCGTGATCTGCGTGCGCATCTGCGACCTGATCGCCCCAGAGTCCTGCGCCACCACGGCCACCCGCGGCGGGTCGGGCAGTCTCCGCCCGGGTGTGAGGCGTCTCCTCCAAGATGCTCACAAAGTCCGCCGTGTGTGCCGCGCTCTGGGTTGTTCCTTTCATGTCTTGTTGATCGGTCTTGCTTACGCGCCCTCACCCCCACTTGAGGGGCGTGAGCGCGGAGCAGGACCTCCGGATCAACGGTTAAGTCGCACGCGGCAAAGCCCGGCACCGCTGTGCCGGTCGCCGTCCAGAGTTGGAGTGCGTAGCGCGTCCAGCGTGTGCCGGGCTGCAGGCGTACCGGTGTCCCCCGGTACGCTGCGGAACTCCGTCATCGGAGTCGCACCGCGTCTCTGCGATCTTCTGTTCGTTGATCCCGAAGTCTTGCTTTCCAGGTGCCCAGAGGACTCCTCCCGGCGGCGTGGTGTCTCCTGAAACGCCGCCGCCTCTGGGCATCCTGTTCTTTCCAAGTCATGAACAGAGACGCGGGCGACCGTTTTCTCAGAATTCTTCCTGTCTTTTGCGTGTCTCCTCCAAGTTGCTGGACCGCTGTGAAACTCTACTTACGGCTGTGTGTCTCCCTAAGAAGGCCCCTGAAGCAAAAAGAAAGGGTAACACGGCGAAGCATCCGTGTTACCCAGTAGACCACATTCTACAAAACGAAAGACGTCGAGATCGTTAACTCACTTCTGTGTAGGTGTACTCTTTAACTGCATGAACAGGGAGCGCCAGCGCAGTATACCCTGGACCCCGGATGCTCGGGAACGGAGTCTCAATTTCATCGCTCGGGTCAACGAAGATATACTCAGTTTCTAAGTTTGCTCCAGCCGCAACGAACTCGTCGGCGTGTTTCTGCCAATGAGATTCCGCCAACAACTCCGACTCTGGCTCGTACGAACGGTCGTGAACATGTGCGATTGGAAGTTGTACCTCACCGTCGTCAGTATCAAGTACCGCTGTCACCCGATACATTGTGTTGTTTGTCTTGTCCATGGGTATAACGCTCTCCAGGTAGTCGATGCTCAACCGTGTAAGATATTGAATTGGGCGGTTCCGTTACCAGCCGGGTCCGGTTTATACGATAGGTCTTCGGATAGCGAGTACGTGAGAATGACCGGTCCGTCCTCACACTCGAATTTCACCTGTAGTGTTTCTCCGTCTGATTCAGTGATTTCGTCGGCTTCGCTAACGTTGACGTCGCCGTCCTGCCACGCGTCGATGAGTTCTTCTGATGTGCGAGTCATGGTAGTCAGTTGAAATCGACCTGTTCCCAGTCGATGCAGTCACTAAGCGAGATGTTGATGACGGGAACGTGCCCCTTCAGGCCCTGCCGCATGTAGGTCTCACCACTTCGACCGCCGTCGGTGATCCGGACCATCAGGTCCGTGCCAGTCGTTCCTTCCTCGTCAGCGCAGATGGTTTCGTTTCGACGGCGAGCCATCTTTGCCCAGGCATCGTCCCAGCCGTCTACATCGTCATCGTCGAGGAACTGCTTTGCTCGCATCATGAAGACCTCGAATTCGACGTCGTCGCCGAGTTCTGCTTCGACAGCGTCATCGAGTGCGTACGTGACTTCCTTGTTGAGACCGGTCGTGATCAGGTCGATCGTGGAGAGGTCCACAACGGGGTCGAGTCGCTGCAGTGCGATTTGGAGGGCGTCAGCTAACGAGAGCTGCTCTCCGGTTTCGGGATGGATGCGGAGATCGTCGTCAGTAAGGCAGTCACCGAATGCGTGGATGTCGATTCGGGTGACGTCGTCGCTGCTGGTGGTGTGCTGCTCGGTGCTGCTGCCAGGGTTGTTGCTCGTGGTGCTCATGGTTTGAAGGGTGTGTGGTTCCGCTGCGGCCCTGCCCTGTGTCCGGTTCGTCACGAGTTCGTGGTGTCGAACCGTCCTTGGGTGTGAGGGCAACGGGGTCACAGCGTGCACCCTAGTGCTTGCCGCTACCCTGCGGTGCTGCTTGACGTTCACTCATCGATGGATGTGACGGGTCTTGGTTTCGTTGTGGCTGGTAGGTCAGTATTCGTCGTTTTCGATCTTGTCTAAGACGTTGTTGAATTCCATTCCTGGTCGTTTTGCGGTCCGGACGTGCGGGTCGTTCTCGGTCGGGAACGCGATGACGTACTGTGGCTCTTCGCTCTCTGGTTCGAACATGTACAGGACCGGGCGGCCGTAGAAGAAGTCAATTGATGCAGTGCCGTGGAACGGGACTGTTTCTGGCCGGATTTCAAACGTTGTGTCTCGGTGTTCCGGTTCAGCGAGGAAGACACCGCGGTCTGTGAGCGTGAAGTACGACGCGTAGTCTGTGCTTGGCTGGCTGTAGAAGTCTTCCAGGTCGTTCTCGATGAGGTCATCGAGCGTGAGGGTGTCAGGTTCGTCGTTGGTCATATGTTTGGGTTGCAAGCGGCGAGTTTGTGCCTCGCTTTGCACCCGCCTTTTGCGAGCGGGCGACTGACGGTTCGATCGGCGAGCTCGTTGGTCAGTGTTCGGGCTCACCGATTGAACTCGCAGGAACGGCGAGCTCAAGAGGAGAGCCCGAACTAATCGGGCAGTACAGCCCGCGAGCGGTGGGGATACGCGGGATTTACATATCGATAACGGTGTGTCTATCAGCGGTCAGGGTAATCAATAGGTCGTGGTCTCAAGAGAGGCGCGGCAATGGGAGCGAGTACTTTGGCTCTCCGTCTGAGTACTTATCGCCGAGGAAGACGAGAGCGAGAACGATCATGTTGAAAGCAGCGGTTGCAGGATCTATCATGATCGCGCTTTGGATGAGGAGTATTCCGAAATAGATTTTCGCAGCGAGGATACCGACAGGCGACTCGAAGTAGAGTCCAGCACCGATTCCCAGCTGGACGGCTGCTCGGACGAGTAACGCGAGTAGGTATGCTCCGGTGACTTCATGGCCGCCGATGGCTATCGTTAGTAATCCTGCGATGGCAGGAATGATCACGATCAATGCAGCAATCAAATAGAGGGGATGAGCGCTAGTATCAGGGAGAGGTGAATCACGAATCCGCTGTTCCATATCCTCTTGTAAGAGAGTTCTTAAGAAAAAGATCAGGCTGTCGTTTAGCTGGTCAGTAGTTGAGGGTCACCGGGACAATGACGATTGTTTCATCACTGCTGGACGGGCCGTACGTTTCCAAGTGCTCTTCAAGCCCTTCCCGTGTCTGGATTCCCAGGCCGTACTGCAACCCGTAGAGGAACGTTGCGTTGCCTCGAATCTGTCCGAGTTTGTGCGCAGCGGTTAGGACATTATCGTCGTTCAGGACGGTTTCCCAGTCGGGTTGTTCGGTTCCACTTGAATTGCACAAGACGGTTCGAATCGTTTCGAGCGCTGGTTCGACTGTCGTTTGAGTCTGTCTGAATGCGTCTTTGATGTACTGCTGTCCAGCTCCACTCGTAAGTGGGACCGGTGGGTCATCAGGCACATCGAATTGTCGGTATCCGGTGTTCGGAAGGATGTACTCTTCGATATTGTACCGGACTGATTCGACAGGGTGGTCGTCGGGCGCTTCTGGATGATCCGTTGCAAGGTGGTAGGTGCGTGTTCCCATAGTTGATCAGGGTCGTGCAGCACACCACCCGTAGCACCGGAGTGCAGTGTCCGGTAACGGGGTTGTCTGGTATGGTGCGCTGCACCCGCCTGTTGAGGCGCACACACCCGGATGCAATTCGTGTCGACGGTGGTCGGTGACTTCCGCGGGGCTCAAACTGTGCCCCGCGGATGACACGAGGTGTGCGCCGACTCTCGCACCAGTTGGTGCATGAGAGGGAACGTTTACAGGTCGAACACGTCGATGTCCCCATCTTCGTCGAATCGGAAGTGTGCGAAGGCATCTTCTGGTCGGGATGTTTCGTACACGCCGACGGATGGTGGTTTTCCGTGCGCGTCAACGGAGGCGATGATTTCGCCGTTATACTTGATGTCTACGTGCCCGGTTCCATCTTCGTCGAGTGCGTTGATGATTTCGATCGTCATACTGTGGTGGGTTGGCTGTTGTGACTGCCGACAGCCAATTCCTTGTTTCCTGTCGGCACAGCGCCTGTTTGCAAGTGTACTGTTCGTGGTGTTTTGAGCGACGTCACCAGGACGTCGCTCCGGTTACCGAGAAGAGCGCTGTGAGGCGTTAACTCACTGCCTTGGATCGGTGAAGTGGTGGTGTGCTGTCGGCAGACCGGTTCTGGCGCGTACGAGCGAACGTGCGCGAGGGATGAGCACCGCAGGTGTACTGTCGAGGAGCGCAGTCGGTTGGGGAGGCTCGTGGCCCCTGAGTGATGCGAGAATGACCGTCACGTAGTCCGAGTCCAGGCTGTCGCACGCCGAACGTCACAGATGACTGCGGTTAACAGGAGAGCAGTTGTAATTACGAGAGCTGCTTGGAGTGAGTAAATCCCGAGTCCGACAAGTCCAAGTGCAGCAATCGATGGGAGCCAGGCAACTGCGTTCATACGTTTGTGTACGGGTAGACTGAAGAAGACACTTTGCTGTCAGGGCGTACGGGATCAACTGTTTTCCCGAGTCAGTTCAAGTGTGGTGTGCTGTTACGTTTCGACGGTGTAGGCGGCTTCGATTTCTTGGCGGAGTTTCTGCGCGGCGTTAGCAGAGAGATCGAGTTGGAGGAACGGTGGGACACGGGTATTCCCGTAGCATTTCAGCGTTCCTTCGCCGGTGTCGAGTTTGATGACACAGCGCTCACCGTGATTCGTATCGATGAACAGACGGTACTCGTCACCGTCTTGTTTAACGGTACGGATGCTGTCGAATCCGCGCCCGTCGATACCGATGGTTGCTTGCAGTGATGCTTCTACGTCGTGCGTGGTTGTTCGTGGCATTGTGATCGTTCAGGTGAACAGTTGTTATTGTGACGCTTCGTTCAGAACGTGAACGGTTCGTTGAGAGGCCCGTTTTCGGTCACGATTTTCTCGGGGAATGCGTCGTGGAGTCTGGTCAACGTTTCTTCACTGTACGTGAAGTCTCCGCGGAAATCGAAAATACTCCAGCCCAGTGGCCGGTTAGGAGAGTCAATGATGCGGTCGTTGACTTTTCGTTGCCCGATGTTTTTCAACGAACCGTAGATCTCGTTCAGAGCTTCGTAATTCCGCTCTGCTTTGGTTTCCGCAGAACTGAACCGGTCTGGTTTCTTGACGTTCTGGTCGTAGTAGTAATTCGATTCAATTACGTGATCGATCACGAACTCAGTACAGGCTTCCTGGTCAAGAATCAACAGGTGCGGGAGGCCTCCGATAAGCGCCGTAATATCCCGGCCGTTGGTAGCGATTCGGTATTTGTATTCGACTGGTTCTTCAGGGTGTCCCCATCCCCATGCGTAGATGCTTTTGTTTTCAGCTGCGTAGTCACCGTCGATATCCCAGTCGAGAACCCGGAGGTAACGTAGCGCATCGGTCGGGATTGTGTTGGGCGTTCCACTCCACGTCCGTTCTCGAATGATGTTTCGGGCGAGAACGTTACTGACCGGGTACTGCATCGGGATTTTCGTAATATCTGCTGGCGGGTACCCTTCAGCAACCGCAAGGAGGAAATCCCAGTCGATATCTTCAGCGTCTGCATTAACAACGGCTGAATCAAGCGCTTCAGCGAGTTGTTTGACTGTGTCTCGTTCGTTCGGCTTGCTCTCGTAGTAGGAGAGTGCCTCATCGAAGACGTTTCGCGTTACGCTGATCGAGGGGTCTGGGTTGTTTTGAAGGTCGGTTATCGTCTCTCTGAGGTCTTCTACGTCAGGTGTGTCTGTCATGAATTGGGTTGTGGATACTGATTGGTTGAACTAAAACAATCGGATTGTTTCGTTGTGTTGTTACGCCAGTTCGAGCGCGTCTGCGATCGCGTTATTGATTCGGTCTTGATCCGGTGGCGACGTCGCATGGACGTGGTGGTCAATCACCTCTGGTGGGTGCGCAAACTCCCGCCCAACGCGATCACCGATGCTGCTGTTGTCACCGTCGCGTTTCATCTTGACGAGATCCCACGCGAGGTCGATGATTTCCTCGTCGAAGACGTCCGGTGCCTGTTCGTCGAGGAACGTGGGGAATTCGACGTGCGGAAGTTCATGCTGTCCACGGTTGCCGGTTTCCACGAGGTACCGAGCATGCATCGATGCTCGGATGACAGCGAGATTCCGCTTGACCGTTTGCCGGGTCTGCGTCGTTTGGAACTTCGCCGGGAGCGTTTCCGGTTGCTGGTCACAGTGCGGACAGTACCGGTGATCATCTTCTTCAGTGTCAACCTCATCGAACGGGAGGTCGATGAATTCCTCGTCCGTGTTGTCGATGACACGGTTCGGAACGAATAGTTCCGTGTCAGCGTATTCGTTGTAGACGAGGTACCCGTCGTCGCGTTCTTCCAGGATCGGGTACGTGTTGTTCCGGTTCGACGTGAGGTGATGACTCAGGTACTTCCGGTAGTTGTTCTTGGCGATCGACCGGTACGTGTGGTAGAGTTGGATCGCGTTGTAGTCGGATTCGATGAATTCTCGGAGGTCCTCTCGGTCGATGAGGCACCGGTACGTGACCGGGCTGCGGAGCACATCAAGTGCTTGGTCGTTCGACTTGTACAGGAGTTCTCCGAACTTCTGGATGTCCCAGGCTTCGACTTCGAATTCGCCGAAGTCACGGGTGATCGTTTCCCGGTGCGATCCGAGTTGGGCGTACTGGTGGAGGTGTTTTGGAACGTAGACAACTTTGATGTCGTAGTCGCTGTCTTCGTTATTCAGGCCCCACGCGTGGCTTCCGTGGGCGACCGCGATCACGACAGTGACGTCGTACTCGTTTTCGATCGTGTCGAGATGCTGGTTCGCCTCGCGCTGGACGTCTTCGGTAATGCCTGGCTCCATAGTTGACCTGTCGTGCTCCGCACGACCTACCCGGGTGTCAGCAGGCGTATCGGAGTATTACTCCCGGTGAGCACACCCTGCCGTAGGGTGCGCAGCCGGGATGTTTTACCTGATACGCCTGCAACCCGGACGGTTGCAATTCACCGGCAGTACCGGTCGTACCTGATGCGGTCACGGCTACCGCCGGCGTGCGTACTCTGAGGAAATGCAGTAGTGACGAAAAGAGGTTACGGAAGGGTGAGAACAACCAGCACACCACGCGTTGTATACAGGGTTACTCGATACGGGAGGCGTGAGCGTGCTTACAGACGAACCACGTTTCGTTGTCTGTCATTGGGACAACCACGCCAGAGACAGTAGTTTTGCAATCTCGGCAGTACTCATCCCCATCGTGTTCGGTCTCGTCATAGTTGTGCATGCTGCGGATATCAGCCAGCGCTGCTTCGATTGACGCGTAGTGTACCATTGAAGTAGTCTGATGAGGGTATTACTCTTCGTTTTCTGTCTCGGTGAGCGTGATACCTACGTGGATTGATCCATCACCGTTCATCGTTTGAATCCGGGCAGTTGCGACTTCAGTGACGTGTGGGTCAGCGAGATTCTGGGTGATAGTGCCGTCGAATTCAATTTGGACAGTGTACTCGTCGTTGCACTGCCCTCGGACGATGGCTCTTGTGACGGTGATTGCGTCATCCCAGAAGGCTGCCCAGTGATCGATGATAGCGGTTTCAGCTGCGCGGAGAACCGTATCGAAGTGCTCATCGATTGGAGCTGGTCCAGCAACGTTCCGTTCGATTGGTTCGCAGTCGCAGATGGACGATGGCGTCCGGTTTGGCTCACCGGATGGACGGCAGTACTCGCATAATTGGTGTCCAGTCCCAGGAGCTTCAGTGTCAGTCTGTTCGGTCGGCGTGGTTGCGTACGTACTCATGTGTGATCGGAGTCTCAGTATCGTATCGGAGGTATCGTGATGTGATGCAACAGTTGGTTGTGAATCGGTGTTAGGGATTCGTGGTGAAAACAGTCAGTATCGAATCGTTGAACGTTTTTGTGCTGACGTTCCCAGTTCAGGAGTTGCGTGGTGAGCGCGAACGGTTTCTCTATGAATGTTCGCGTCGTGTTTAGTCGAAGCGAGTCAGTGCCTTCAGGTGGGAGATAACCGTCAGGACGACCATCCGCTCATCAGCGAGCGTGACGATGTGCTCCGCTTCGTCCATGTAGGGTTCCTTGACGTGGAGTTCGTACTCGGTTCCCCAGCCTTCAGTTTCCTCGACGCGGATGCGAGCGGAGGTCATCGGGTGGAACCACTCGTAGACGTCCTCGTCGTCCGCGTTCGTGCTCGGCTGCCACTCGTCCTTAACGGACGGCGGGAGTTCGCGCAGGTCAGCACCACCGAGATCGACGGTCATGCCGGCCTGGTTCGGCGTGTCAGCGATGCTCAGGTCCAGCGCCATCAGCGACAGTGCATCGGGGTCTGCAGGCGAGGTACCGTGCAGGGTTTCACAGGTCGCCGTCGTCTCTTCGACGGTTTCCACGGCGGGCTGTCCGGCACAGTCGGTGTGCGCGGTGAGTTTGTAGGAATCGAGGCCGGTGACGGCCGACTCATCGATTTCACGGCGACGCTCTTCCGTGAGGGTGTCTTCTTCTCCGAGGGCAGTCAGGACGTTGATGGGCGCGGTGATCGGTTCGCCAGCGTCGGCGAACGTGGTGATGAGATCACCAGCGGCGGATGCGTTCACCAGCCAGTTCGCATCGGCGTTGTTCCACTCGTACCGGGCTTCTTGCCAGTCGAGGGACTTGACGAGGCTGGCGTTCGCCTTCGGGCAGTCGAATCCGACCTTACCGTCTTCGACGGTTTCGATGTGGTTCTCCGCTTGGTCATCGACACCAGTCACGGAGAGGTTGTTCTCCGTTTCGGTGAATGCCACGATGGAAGCGTCGATTTCGGTCGTGTCGATCGTGACATCTGCGCCGGGGATGCTGATACCGACGCCGAGTTCGATCTCCTCGGTGAACGTGTACTCGAAGAGTTCGTGGATGGAGACAGTCACTTCCTGGTCAGGCGTGATGGTCACGTCCATCTCACCGAACGCGTCGATGGTGCGGTTGTCGAGGGAGATGGTCCATCCGGCGCTGATGAACGCGTTCACCATGTCAGTGAGCGTCTCGCGGCCGTTCTCGATCATCACCGCCCAGTAGTTCCGGTCAGAGTCCCAGCGAGTGCTCGCCGAGAGGCTCTTGATGTCTTCTTTGGCATCGAACGGGCTGTCGATGAGGAACGCTGCGTCACCGAAGGCGCTCCCGGTGGTGATGTGGAAGTCACTGGTACGGTTCATCGTCGTAACTTCGTAGTCCACGTCTCCGTCACCGGGCGCGATCTGAACGGTCGTGGTGTCGCTCACGTCGTCCCAGCGGACGCGAATCCCGAGCTCCGGGATAACCTTCGAGGTGGTCTTGGTGTAGTCCACACCGACGATGTCAGGGAAGCGGTGTGCGATGTTCTCGACCGGTTTGAGGCGGTCGGCAGCGGCGCGCTCAGACGGGTCGTACCATCCGAGGATATCGTACGTGTCACCGGGCATCACTTCTTCGTAGGTGACTTCCGGGCGCTCCAGGAGGAGGAACGGTCGCGGTTCTTCGTCCTCGAACAGGACGTTAGCTTCGAACGCACCGGGCTTGATGTCCGTGATTTCACGCTCGGACGGCCGGTTCAGCGGGGCCTGGATTTCTCCGTGAGCGTTCGGCGACGGGCTTTCACGCTTCGCGTAGGAGATGTAGTAGTGCTGGATGATGCCTCCCCAGTCCTGGCCTTCCGGGGTTCGGTACTTCCAGTTGAAGTATTCTTCCGATTCAGTCTGAAGGCCTTCGACGGTGTCAGTGACACCGTTCACGCGGTGCATGATCTCGAACAGCGCGCCGGTTTCGACGTCGAGCAGCGCGCGTCCCGGGGAGAGTTCCGGGTAGGCGACTCGGTGCTCAGTCTCCTGCTTCTGGATGTCGAGGTTGTTCTTGTCGAGTTCGGTCTCGGTAGTACTGTACACGTCCGCGCCGATTTCGTTTGCTCGTAGCGTCGTCATGGTTCTGAACTGGTTGTCTCACCACGCGTCCCTGGCCGTCGTTGCTGACTGGACTGTTCAGGATCTCGCTGACCTGCTGTGTCTCGCGTGCGACCTGCGGAACGCGCTTCACTTCCCGATATGAGCGCGTTCCGTGACGCGCGTGGTCGGAGGCTGTGCGAGCGCGCTCGGCGGAATGCCCGGCACCCTATTCCCGGGCTGCGGTGCCCCGACCAGAACATACCACGGTTCCGGTCCGACGAAGTCGCAACCGGGAGCGTTGGTAGTGCTGGCGCACGGGCAGTGCGAGCGGGCACCGCGCCGGGACCCGCCGGGCGCGCGCACCTGAGGTGAGCGGGGAGGAAACTCGTCGTCGGCTGCGTACACCGCATACCACGGTTCCGGTCCGACGAAGTCGCAACCGGGACCGGGTTAGTGGTGTCGGCCCGGTCAGGGCGAGCAGCGACGACGTGACAATCACCGCGCACCGAGCTGGACAGGCTGATCTTGGTGGGTGGTGACGAGTGCGGCATCGGGCTGGCGTTCGGAGTAAAGGGTCCGCGTCACCGGACAATCCCGAAGGGAGGAACGGCACGACCGGGGCCTTTACCCGAACGCGTGCAGACGCCGCTTCAGCGGCGGTGCACGAAGCCCGGTGACAGGTGGTTGTGAAGAGCGGAGGGGCGTCTACTCGGTGTTGAAGCGATCGTGGTCGGAGCTGCATAGTGACTCTCTTACCCGGAGATGAGACGAACAGTTGTGTAGACACCGAGGGCAGCGTAGCACCCACCGAGAACCCACCAACCAAAATTATCATCAGGCGGGTAGTCTACCGTAGTATTCGATGTCGTGGAGTTCTCAGCGTCAGCAGGCATGATGGTGTGCGGTTCAGTATTCAGCGAAAGCGTTCACAACCCACCGGTCGGTTTGTTCCTGAACACGGTTGAACTGGCGTTTGGTGAGAACCGGTCGAGCGGCGGCATCGTACAGGTGATGGGCGCGAGCGTAGGCAACGCTCCCGGGTTCTACGACAGTTGTCAGTGCGGGGGTTCCTGCGGAGTCTGCGTGTTCCCGTGCGGTCTCCATCAGGATTTCGAGGTCAGTAACGGTGCTTTCCCACAACTGCTCAACCGTCTCTGTACCTTCGGGAGAGTCCAACGGGTGGGTTCCGGTTCGCAGGCCATTCCCGGTAGGATCGTTCAGGTCGTCTATAAGGGTGAACGACCGGTAGACGGGGGCGGTACCACCGTTGGTGAGTGTTTCGAAGACGTCTACAGCGTTCGCTGCAGCGTCCGTGCGATCTGACCCGGGGACGATAGCGGCGATTCGATCTTGCATGATATAGGGTGTAGTCGATATCCGGTTCCATGACCGACTGTACGGGTGTCGTAGTGTATGGTCCAGGGGTGATGGGGTGACACCTTTCGAGTCGGATGGTTTGGTTGAGTGTAGTGTAATCGAATCGTGGCGCGCATTAAAAGGTTAGCCGGGAGTGCTCTTCGTGGAATCGTGTAGAGTCGCTGTACTGATTCCTGTTCTGTATCCGGTGGTGGTCGCGTGTTTCCGAAGCAAAAAATAAACGGTAACACGGCGAGGCCGTGCTACCGTTCAGGTCCAGTCCAGTAATCCCGATTGTAACGGGATGTGGTGATCAGCGGTCGTCAGGTGTTCCTGGTGTTGATTCGTTCCAGGTTATTGACGGTCCCGAGGATCGTGTCAGGTGAGGTGGTGAGACAACACAGTTGTGTTTCAGCCAGCACCGTGAGGGTGTGGCTGAACGATTCCGTTCGGAGCGCATATGCCGTAGCCGGTCAACGGGCTGTAGCTACGTCATGCCGAGCGAGGGAATCTAAGTGAATCCCTTTGACTGGCGGCGGTCCGACGTCCAGGTGAGTGAGTCGGTTGAAGCAGGAGCAGCAGCGGTTTGTGCAGTCGATTGTTGCTCGGTGATGACGTAATTCAGGCTGCCGGTGACGGCCTGCACTGCGCTTCCACTTACTTTGTTTGAAGCGCAGCCTGCGGGGGACACGAGGAGATCAGTATCCTGTCTATGTGGGACAAGTGCTTCCTGTTCCCACTAGATTTCACAGGTGACTGCCCAATGCCGGACCCTGCCGGTCACCAAGATTCGATTTGGAGTTCTTTAGTCACGTAGATAGGTGATTATTCGTGGAGTGTCGTTTCGATGAGCTTGCCGTCGTCGGTAATTCGTCCGTTGAACGTGTTGGCCCATGCCTCTGGTTGGCGGACGTGTTCCATGTTCGGGAGATCTTCGACGGTGAAGTCACCAACTGGTTTAGCGACGGGATTCCCGTCATGAGCACGGTCGTTATGGGCGCGGAGTGCACTGTACGTGACGGTTCGGAGTGTCCCACAGGTTGGACAGGCGGCGGTGACTTCTGTGTGTTCTGGGATTGGGACGACATCACCGGGAACTGCAGGGAGTTCATGTCCTTCGACTGGTTCGCTGGTCCCGCCGCCAGCGAGGATTACTTCTTCGAAATGGGAGTCGTCGAAGGGTCCCGATCGAGTTGCGTGCCCGGTGAATAGTGACCCGTTTTCAAGGATGTGGTATGTCCCTTCGTCGGTTTTGTAGACGTAGGCGGTACTGCCATCGTTAGCGGTGACTCGTCGGTGATCTCGCGTCCCGGTGAGGTCTATGGTTGTTTCGTAATCGCTGTACTCCAACGTCCAGCAGTCTTCACAGAGGCCGACGTGAGCGGAGACCGGTCCGAGTGCAGCGTATCCGACGTGCGTGGCGTCGTGTTCACAGCACAGGTAACACTCGTTGTTCTCTCCAGTTACCGGGAGTGCTGATCCGTGCGATGATTCAGAGGTGGTTGTGGTTGTCATAGGCGGAGTCTCGTGTTGTGGAGGTGTGTCGCGTCAAGATCCGGGTTGAATGTCGGGAGTGTAGCGATTGTGTCACTGGTCATGCTTGCTTCTGGGAGTTGCTCACCGAAATTGTTCTCAGCGCCGTCGTAATCGCTGGTGATGTACCCGTTCATCATAATCGTCGTGTACACCGCTCGGTCTTCGTCGGTCCAGTCTTCCGCATAGTACGGGATGTCCCCGCGAGCGTGTTCATCTGCCCAGTCATCGTCAGTTGTGGCGTACCCGTCTCCGTGGTGGAATCCGAGGTTGTGCCCGATTTCGTGAACCGGTGTGATGAGGTCTCTATCGCCAGCGACGTGCAATCCTAACTCAACCTCGTCAAGCTCGTAATCGTGGAGTTGAGGTGCGCTCAGGAACGTTGCCCTTGGCATGCTCCGAACAGGAGAGTCCCAATTCGGGATGTTCCCCTGCCCGGCAAGCATCCCTGTGAGATTAGACCCGTCAGTGAGGAGAAGGTTCGAATGCGTAGATATTTGATCGTTAGAGGCTCGATGTTCCAGGTACGCTTTGAAGCTGTTCAGTGTTTCACTTGGCCCGTCTTCGTTGACGCTCTCAGGTACTTCTTCTTCGACGATCGTGACGTCAACTTCGACCGTTGTTTCGTTGGTTGAGAGCGTCGGAACCATGTGCTGGGTAAGTCGCTCCGTGATAGCTGCAGCGTGAAGTCGTTCCTGTCCGTCTTCGACGGCGCGGTCAGCAACAATCTCTGAGGTGAACAGACTGACCTCTACGGTGATTTCAGACGGTGGTGATTGGATCGCGGTGCCGCCAAGTACACCTGCAGCGAAGAGTGACGCGGTTCCACCGGCTCCGACGATCATGCGCCGACGGGTCACTGGGAACCGAGTGTCTTGGTTTGAATCGTTGTTAGACATAACTCTGTAGGGGAGGCTGTCACCAGTGTTTGTTCGCTACGGCGAAATGAACCCTCGCCTGTATCGTTTGGTTCTGTGCCTTCCGGCTACAAACACTGAATCGAGAGGTGGTGGTCGGAGTCGGTTCAGGCATACTGCGCTTCAGCCTGCTGTTTGGAAACGTCGTTGAGCGTGGCGGCGAGTTTCACCTTCGTTTCCTTGACAGCGTCCGGGTCAGGGCGTTCTTCCATTTCTGGATTGTCGTGTTCGTCCGTCACGATCTGCCCCTCGGCGTCCCGCTCCGGCACCTTGACGGTGGGGAGCGACGGTTCGATGAAGGAGACCGCGTGATCGATGAGCGCTTCCGTGTCGCTGTTCTCCACGGTGTGGAACAGTCCGATGACCTTCCGGAACGAGACCGTCGTGCCTTTCTCCTCAGCGATTTTCGCCATCTTATTCAGCGTGAATTGGAGGACTTGCATCTCTCGGCGAGATGGCTTCTCGGAGAGGAACTTGTCTCGGTTGTACGGGAACGTTCGCGTGAATCCGTCGCGCCAGATATCTCCGGTTCCGTCACAGTCGTTGCACTCGACCATGTTCTCTGGCTCATTGCAGGACGTGCACGAGCACGCTTCATCACTGACGCGGAGTTTCTCGTGCTTCCCGCCGTTGCCGCAGTTGCTGTAACAGTACGTGAGCGATTCGCTTTCACCGTCGTAGATGCGTCCAGTCCCGTTACAGGATGAGCAGTCACGGCGTGGGTCCTCGAAGTCGTAGTGTGCTTCGAACGTGCCGTGAAGGAATTCCACGACTTCGTCGGCGTTCAGGTAGTCGATGTCGTGCCGGAACGCGGATTCGAACTGGAGATAGGCGTCCCGGTCGAAGATCCGCGGCATGTAGGTCTCGTCCGTGAGGAACGTTTCCCAGTCGCTCGCAGTCTCCGGGACGTATCGGGTGAACCCTTCGTCTTCGCTGTTCCCACCGATTTTCTTCGTTTCGAAGTCGTCGTGGTTCTCAGGATGGACGGCGTTGTCCCAGCGGTCACAGAGAACGCTAGAGACGACTTCGTATCCGTTGTCCTTACGCCGCCAGTGCATCCGTGGCCGCGTGATTTGGTGCTTCTTGAGTTTGGCTTTACGTCGGAATGCGTCTCTGAATGCAGGCATGTTATCTCACCAGTGTAGGTTGCTGCGAATCGGGCGTTGACGACCGCGACTCGCCTTCACCCCAGGTTTTGAGGCGAGTCCGGTCGGTGTGGTGTTCGATTCCGGGTAGGACTACCCACGACGCGCCGCGCGAATGAGTGCGCGGCGCGGCGCACCCGGTGGTGCGGGCTTGGCGCGAGGAAGCCGACATCCCGACCTGCGGGAGGGACGTCGGCGGGACGCGAGGGAGCGGGGCCGGACGTTGACTCGGCGCGCGTCGACGCGGCGAGTCACGGCGGCCCGTGAGGGTGAGCCAGCCAGCTCGCTGGTTAGGCGAACGAATGTGGGAGGGTCCTGCAAAACGCGTTAAAAGACGCGTTCATCGTGGCTGTGTCGTACTGCGAACGGAGTGAAGCCCCCTGTAATCGAATGAATGGGCCGTTCAGCAAACGCAATGATTCGGACGTTCACCGTGGTGGTGTGCTGTAGAGGTAACCGGCGTTCCACCAATTCACGGTCAGAATCGAGTGTGGTAGAGGTGTTCAACGTCGAGTTTTGGATTAAACGAAGATATGGTCATGATGTCGTCGCCTTCGTTAGTGTCCGGGAGTTGATCACCGAAACTGTTGATGTCGCCGTCGTGTTCACGGTTGATGTACCGCCCCATCATAATCGTCGAGTATACTTGATCACGCCACTCTTCCGTGCCGCGGGGAGTTCGTCCACGGATATGCGGGGCAGCCCACTCACGGTCGTACGTGGCGTACCCATCAAGGTGTTCAAACCCAAGGTTATGCCCGACTTCGTGCGCTGGTGTGTACAGCGCCATTTGACTACCGTAGGCTTTCCCGAGTGGTTCGTCATCAGGGTCTTGTATTAAGAATTGGTCGGTATCGATAACGACAGCAGTTGGGAACTTATCGAGAGGGTGCATTCGCCAGTCAGGTATATTCGCAAAGCCACGAGATCCGAATTCGATGCCCGTATTATCTGTGAGGAAGACGTTTGAGTGCGTAGAGATAGTGCTGTTTCCATGATTGGACTGTAGGTAAGAGCTGAACGCGTCTCTTGTTTTTCGAATCTCTTCACTGTGGAGGTCGCCTGGAAGCTCGTCTTTGACGATCGTGATGTCGGCGTAAACGTCAGTTTCGTCGGTGGAGAGCGTTTCGATACTGTGTTCGATGTACTTCGCAGCGACTTCCGTGGCATGGAACGGTTCCAACCCTTCGTCACGGCAGTTCGCGGTGAGATATTCTGATGTAAAAAGCGAAATTTCAACACCAAACTTATCAGGCGCAGACGGGTGATTCGGTACAGTGAGTGCGCCGACAGTGGCCATTGTTGCACTGACAGCGAACGTGCTTAGGAACTTTCGACGGTTGCTGGTGACCCTGTCGGCGGATGTATCGTTAGTCATGGTGGTGTGCAGTCTTTGTATTGGTGAAATCCGTATTGTGTTTTGAAGCCTTGTCTTGGCTGTGTTGCTCCCGCTGATTTCTTTCAGGTGGCGACTGTAACTCGCCGTCACTCGCAAAATCACGGCGAGGTGCCTGTGTTGCCCGGAAGATTCATAACAACGGATTCCGTTGCTTCCCATGCGGTCGAGAGGCCGTAACTCACCTGACCGCGCTTGCGGCTTTCCGCCGCCGCGGTTTCGGTAACCACCCACCACGAACCCGCTTGGAACGGGGTCAACAACGGGAACGGACAGGAACGAACCTGGGGATGAGCACGGAGCGTGTGACAATCGAACGGGGAAGAGCAAGACGCGTTAAACATGCGTCTCGCTTTGTTCAACTTAGAGGACGTGTTTGGGATGATCCAACTTTTCAGTGAATTCGTTACTCGTGGCGAGTCATGAATTCATGACGACGCTCAGCGAGTGTCTCGCCGACCCACGGCCCGGGAGTTCGACACTTATCACACTGCGCAAGCTGCGCTGCTAAGTCTTCGTTTTCGAGACCGGCTTCACCGTGTTCCTCACACAGCCCATCTCGTAGGGCAGTGAATCCAGTGATGTTCTGGATGACTTCACGAGCTCGGTCAATTGGATCGCTGAACCGTTCTCGCCTGAACACCGGACGAACCGCTCCGTCAGGTGCCTCAGGGGCTTCTTCGTACCCCGATGTGTCAGGGTGCTCGTCTCGGCTTTGCCAGCGTCCCTGGTGATCTGCTTGCGCGAGATCAACGAGTTCATCCAGAGTCGCCATGTACGGCGTCTCCGCTTGCTCGTCTGGATCGTGGTCGTCAACGAACGCAACGAGTTCCATCGGTTCCCAATCAGGCAGGTCGTGGATGTCCATGTGGAATTCGGACGCGTCCTGCATCACTTCTTCCAGGTGCCCGTCAAGGCCGAGTCGGGCAGCGAGTCGAGCGGCATCTTCGATGCCGACATCCGCGTGACCGCCGAACCGGCGCGGAGGATCATCCGACCACAGTCCGCCTTGCTCATCTGCAAGCGTGACTTTCCCGAGGTCGTGCGCGATCGTCATCATGTACCGTCGGACACGGTCCAGTCCCGTGATGTCCCGGCTCTCACAGAGATCATGCATCTCCGTCAGAACCATCATCGTGTGGGTGTACGTATCTCCCTCCCGGTGGTACGGTTCAGGCCCGGCCGGAACAATGGACGCCCGGTCGAGTTTCGGTGCGAGTACAGCGAGCGCCCCGACATCCTGAAGGACATCCCAGAACCGGGTTGGATCGCTAGCTTGCTTCATCGCTTTCACGATTTCCTCACCGATACGATCACGACTCATCCGGTTGAGTTCTGGGGCGACGTGTCGCATCGCCGTTTCAGCGGCTGACGTGATCTCGAACGGTCGTGGTTCATCCGTTTCAACGGCAGGCGGGATGTACACGTATCGTGCCGCGTACCGGGCAGCACGGAGGACACGAATCGGATCTTCGCTGAACGCGTCGCTCGTCGGTCGGATGACACCGTGAGCGATGTCACTTCGACCGTTGAACGGGTCAATGAGAACCGCGTCTAACTCGGTCTCCGGGATTTGAACGACTTCGTCATCGTTGAAGCCGCTCGGGACACCACCGGTGAGGAGCAGCGCCATCGAGTTCATCCGAAGGTCACGGCGACGAAGGTCCTCACGGAGCGACACACCGTCCGTATCGACCTCAATACCTTTGTAGCCGTGCGCATCGTCTGGTTTCGTCTCCGTGCGCGTTAACGCCCACTCCTCACGGTTCGCATCATGGAGGACGCCGAACGAGGAAGCGTTGATATCACGGAATCCTCGATCAAGGAGTTCCTGCGCGGTGGCGTTCTCAACCACGAAGTCCAGGTCGTTCCACGGCGCTCCAATGAGCGCATCACGGACTGCTCCACCAACGACGTAGTACTGGAGGCCGTCCATATCGTGAGGGAGTGACTGGACGTACTCGTAAGCATCTTCGGCGAGCTGCGCCAACGTGACGCGTTGCTCGGCCGTGAGTTGAATGTCCGTCTCAGCCTCGTTGGCAGTGGAAGTGACCGTGGATGATGGCATATATCTCACCACGCGCTTTGCGCGTGTCTGCTCGACATGACGCGCTTCACCGGAGTATTACCCCACGTCCGACGAACAGTGTGAGTCGCAACGTGCTGGGTTTTACCCGGTGGAGCGTGTGCCGATGTATGCATCGATTGATTCACTGTTTCCACGTAAGCGTATCGGCGGTACGTGAGCACTCAGCATACGGTTGGCTGCCTACCTAACACGCGTTCAGGAACCACAAGGCATCCAAGTGGAAACTGCGAGAGTGCCATCACAGTTAGATTTCTGGGGTGCAGGAAGGATGTAAGGTTTCATGCGAGTAGGGAGTATAGGTGTACATATGAGCACGGCTCAGTCACCTGTAGATGAGGTCGAAGGGTTACGTGTGGGAACTGAGCCAATCGGTGCCCCGGAGTTATGTGATACGTGCGGACGTGAGATCACACCTGGTGACCGAGTTGGCGTGTTCTTCACGAATACACCGTTCTCTGAAGAGTTCCCCACGCCGTACCCGTTTCGACTGCACTGCCAGTTCTGCGAGACGGACTCGTTATTCTGGTCACCCACCGGTTACGGTGAACTACTGGTCACAGCGCAACTAACCGAGACGAAGATAATCAAGGACGTCACTGCACAGTCCTACTCTGGGAAAAACACGGGCGTACCGTACGATCCGGTTGAGGCATTCGCAGAGTTGATTGACATGCCTGTTCCGTTCGTTGAAACGGAAGTAATCCCTGCGGAAGACCTCATCGCGCCACAGGACTTCATCTACTACATGTTCCTGAACGGGATGGACCCCCGTGACGCGATCGACATGGAGACCGGTGAAATCACAACTGACGAGTTCGATCAGATGAAGTTCTTCGAGACGGTGTTCATGCAGTTTACTGAGGGGCTTGCCGCATCACTTGGCTCGCACTACGACAGCGCGCTGCCTGATGATAGTGACCTCCGCGAAGACAAGTAGCGTCAGTTGATTGTCCGTAGTTACGCGATTTGGTTTCTTTCGTCTTCAGGCAGGAGATCCATCCATGCGCCGTGCCGGGAGAACCATCGTCCGACAGTGGTGATAGTCTCGATGTCGCTGTACCCGTTGTCAGCGTTGCTATCAGCGCGTTGTAGCTTGATGATGTCCGATTCACCGTCTTCCGTTCGTTCGATGGCGATACGACCGTACCCGGAGCGGTGCTCGAAATCGATGAGTCCTGCTTCGTCTCCGACTTCCATTTCTTCGAGTGCCATGGGGAACGTGACGGACGTATCGACGCTGTCAGCGGTGGAATCCGATTCGAGCGCGCCTTCGGACGGGTTCTCCATTGCGTGGATCAACGCTTCGTCCTCACTGGGTGTCTCGTCGGCGGGCTGATTGCCAGTCATACTTCACGTGACTATTTCGCTGGGAACGGTGATAGTCCTGGTCGTGTCCGGTGGAAGCGCAACCGACAGGACTACACCGCTTCCCGCGCCAACAGAGTCAGTATCACACGAGTTCTTTGACAGGCACCCATGTGCTGTCCTCGATGATGAGGACTTTGAATTCTGTGTCGATAAGGTCATTAATCGATTCTGGCATTATCTCGACGGCGGTCTCTGCAGCGTCGTACGCAGCGTCTTGCACTGAGTTGTACTCCGCTAGGTCGAGTTCAATGATGTGGCCAAGGAGTGTGTAATTGTGGTACGGGTCATTCACGGTTTCTGCAGCAACAGCGAATCGTCGTTTTGATGGCTCGTCAACATGGGTAGTATCGCTTCCACAACGCGTTCGCAGGTCGATATCGGGCGTATCTGGGATGTCAGCCGATGTCCATCCGACGTCTCGGTCGTAGGTGAGTCGCCGGATGAGCAGTGCAATGTACTCAATTGCTCCGATTTCATCATCAGTCACTGGGTAGTGTTCGATGTGGTATGTAGCGTCGGTTTCTTCGTAGAGTAACCGGGTAAGAGTTGACGCATCACGGGGCGTTTCGCACGCGATAACAAGCCCGTTGTCGTTTGTATCCAACTCACGGTTGATTTCTTCGATGGTGATTCTATTCTGGTCTCCGTTCGTACGTATTGTCATGGTGGTGTGTACTCCCGGTCGCCGTGCAGTGGCGACCCTTACACGCCTTTCACCGAGGGTCGCCCTGCCGTGCCACTGTTGCCGTTCATCCGTTCGTTAGGTGTGTTGTTCCGGTTTGATCCCGATTTGTGTCGGGATCAAAACCGGTTTCGTGTAACGTGGCACAAACGGGCGTGTTCAAAAAGAATAGTGCGGGTTGCTAACTGCTTCTTGAGGAATTAGTAGCACGGACGGGCCACCACGCCCGTCCGCGATCTTGAATAGGGGTGGTCGAGTGCGCCACCACGCGCGCCCGACCGGGTTCGGGTTTCGGGTTGCCGTTCACCAGGGGAATGCCACCACGCATCCTGCCCCGGTGAAGGCGTATCGGGATTCGAGTTTGATCCAGAGCACACCACCACGCGTACTCGGATTCAATTTGAGTGGGGTCGTAGACAGTATTCGGGGTTCGACGTCACTCGGGTATCACCTGAGCCTGGTGTGAGGCTCTGCTGGATTGGGAGGACCGGTTCCGGTCAAACGGAAGGTCCATCTCCGATCGTTCGCGTCGGAGTTGAATGAGCTCGTCGTCGCTGAGACCGAATGCTTCGGCGAACGTTTCCAGCGTTGGTGGTTCCGAGCTCATCTTGCAATCAACCCTTCGAGTGGGAGGGTCTTTACTCAACCGTCCGGGAGAATCCCACGGCGTGGGAAGTGCCGGCCCGGCGCGCGCAATGAACTTTCTAAAATCAACAGATATTGTGGGGGTGTAACGATTATGTGATGTGCGCGAGGGTGCGAGCACCGCTACGAAAGTAGCGTTGCACAGCCAGGTTGGGGAGGTGCGTGGCCTGCAAAAAGCGAATTACTGTCCAGTCACCGGAAGAGCGCACCACCATCATCGGACGCCCCTTCATCATCATCGTCATCGTCATCATCGTTGTCTTCTGCCGCAGGGAAAATGAACGGGTTGTCACTGTCATCGTCGTCCTTGGTATCTGCGTTGACCGTCATGTCCATGGTCAGGTCAGGTGCGATTGGGATGTAGTACTGCATTTCTTCAGCGACCTTGTGCAACGCAGCCGAGATATCACTCACCCCAGACTCAATCGTCTCTGTTGCTCCGGCTTCTCGCTCACGCTCAATAGTGAACCCGATGACGCATGGGTCACCAGCTTCGTACAGACCTTGCGGAGAGCTGTGTTGGTACCGGTCGATTTCCGGTCGGACATTGATGTAGAACGTTTCCCCATCAATCGTTGTGAAGAACCGGACGACGCCCGCGATCGAATCGTTCGTGTTCTCGATGGTTGAGTTCCAAAGCGGGTTGTCATCAAGGACACGTCGCATCGCGGTGTAGTGTAGTCCTTTCTCAGGGTTCAGGACGTACTGGTTGTAATAGGCTCTCATATCACCGGCGTGGTGCCGGGCGGACGGTTGCTGGTCTGTTCCGGGGCTGGTCGTGCTCATAGGTCATGCACCTCGTGTGGATGTGTGTTTCGACGCGCTTCACCTGGCACTTTACCGCGCGTCGAACCACGACACACAACGATCTATGGGTGAAAACAGTGTAAAGTCTTGGAGAGTATCTACGCGGGTTTCAGCCCTGATCTGAGTCACTGTCGTCTTGTTTGTATTCCCACTCAGTATGGTACGTAACCGGTTCAACAACACCGAATTGCTCGGCCATGTCCGTTTCACGACCGGTAGTAACGTTCAATTCAGCCTCCTCGTCAATCTCAAGATCGCCTGGCAGTACCTCATCCACAGTTGTCCGAGTTAACTCCACAGGGGTAAACGACGTCGTCTCCGTGAGCGGTTCGTCAGTCCCAGTGACCTTGGTGGTGAGACGGACCGTTAATTCTGATTCCAGGTCCACTGGTACTGCCGGTTCGAAGGTGTAATTCGCTGGATCAACAGACTCACCGTCTTCACTGTCGTTCCTGTCTTGGATAGCGTAATACTCACGCGGGTCTGTGATGATGTGTTGTTCGTCGTCCCACCACTCAAACTGCTCCCACGTTGCCTGAATGGCCTCAGGCGGTTCCAAATATGTTGTTGTGACGTAGGACTTGTTAGGTGCGATCGTGAGATAGTGTGGAGCCTGGAAACTCATCGCTGGCGTTCGGTAAGAATACCCGTCTTCGTCTTCGACGCCCCAAGACAAGACGTTGGAGGTCATGGCTGTCAGGGTTTGCATCTCGGAACTCGTGTTCGTGAGGACAGCAGTGACTGTTACGGTGTCGTACCCGGATTTCGTTCTCTCTCCCGGTGAAAGGTACGGGTAGAGGCTGATCGTAATTGGTGTGCTCATGAGTTTATTTGCGTGCTCACCGGTATAATGGTGAGCTTGTACACGAGTTGTTTGCCGGCGGAGCGGTCGTATTCCCTCTGTGTCCGGCGCAATGCGGCGCAACCAGACGGGATTACGTCGCTCCGGCGCTATAGCGGTAAGGTGGCGCGAGGAAGCCCTCCTCAGGAACACCGGGTACCGGGAGGTTGTGAGTGAGGCAGGCGGACGCGAGGGAGCGGGGCCGGATGCGTGTCGACGCAGCCTCGCCGAGCGCTCGCAGGCGAGCTGCGCGGCACGCGGTGGCCCGTGAGGGGGAGCGGCTTGACGATAGTCCTAGCCGCGACCGAATGGGGAGGGCCGCAAGAAGCGAAGACTGGGACGGGTACGCCGATCGCATCTACAGATAGCAAGGCCGAGTGCCTGGGACTTGACCCCGGGGCAGTTCACGTGATGTATACACTGTTTTCCCAGTACTGCGGGTGATCTTCGCGGACTTGGTTGATCAGGTTGCTAATCGGTGTGTCTCCGTGGTCAGTAAGGACTTCCTGTGTTAGTTCCACGACCTCGTTCAGCGCTTCACGCCGTTCGATCGCCTCGTGAAGTGTCTGTTCTCCGCGCTCTGTAAGATGGTACTTGTACCGGGTATTCCCACCGAACGTCGCCGTCCGGTGGATTTTCACGAGCCCATCCGAATCGAGTTCCTTGAGATCAGTCTCCAACTGATCTGCGTACGGGCCGTAATCGTATTTTCGCCACGAGTACATTGACGCGTCCGCACCCAGGTACTCCTCGTCAAGGAGGAACGTGAGTTTCTGGAAGCGTTGTTTCCCGTTGATTCGCCAATTCGACTCGAAGAGGAGCGATAGCACGGCGATCTTCTTTGGCGTCACAGTAACGACATCCGCGTCCTCTTCAAAATCGGTTGGCTGGTCAGTGCGTCGTGTTCGACCGAGGAGTGACTTGATGAGTTGCATACGTAGAGGTTCCGGATTCCGCGGTTACGATGAGTCGTAACCCACGGGTGGTTGGATGATTTCTTCTCCGGAGTAACGCATCATGCTTTCACGGATCTCCGGAGCGGGATTCACGATCGGGCGCGCTTCTTGGACGTGTGCGAGCGCCTCAGCGAGGCTTTTCCCGGCTTCCTCGGCGACGACGACACTGCAAACACCACCACTGCGGGAGACGCCTGCTTGACAGTGCACGAGCACCTTCTCGTCGCGGTCGAGGGCCGCCAGGACGTACTCGACAGCCGCTTCGAACGTGTCGTACTCGTGCGGGCCGTCCGGGAAGACGAACTCGTCGTTCGTCGTGGAGGCTTCTGGGCGACTGTAGCCCATACTGTCGAAGTAGCCGAGCGTGACGACCTCATCGAAGTCGTGGTCGCTCGGTAGATCTCGCGTGCTCGGTGCGTCACTGATGTAGAGGTTTGGAAGTACTTGTTGCATGCTTATTCACTTGGAGATACGCGCTTGGCGGAGTGGTATTACCACCGGTCCGGCGGCGCAGCGGCGCAACCGGTGAGTTTTACCCTCCGCCAATGCCGTAGCGGTGTCTTCACGCGAAGGTACACTGCGCTACCGGTTAACTCTGAAGGTCGTTTCGCTGTGCAGTGAGTTCATCGAAAACTTCGATGTAGGCAGTGTAACTCTTGCTAATCGGGTTCTGCGAGACATCAGTAATCGTAGCGATTTCTTGCTGTGTGTAATCGGTCTCAACGAGTGATCCGGTAATGCGTGTTGAGGCGTAGAGCGCGGCTGCGACTGCAGTGTCGAATCGCCGGTACGAGCAGTCGCCGATGTCGATCCCGCCAACTGCGAGAAGTGTTTTCGTCGTGTGGACAATCGCTGGGTGGAAGTCGTGGTCGAACGAGTTGAGTTGTTCATCGACGCGTTCGACAAGATTCCTGGCTTCACCTGCACCTAATGGTTGCGTGTTTGTCTCGCCGATCGTGAGTGGGGAGTCATCCGTTTGTGTTCGCAGGTCAGCTGCAGTGACGACGGGGTGGTCGTCTGGGTTGACAGCGTATGCGCTCCGGTGTTTGTCGTCGTTCTCAGGGTGTTCGTGCCCGACGTGAATTCGGAGGCCTTGATAGGTATCGAAGACGCACGGGCATTCTGTACACGTGAAATTGAACTCGGAGTCGGGGTACTCTGTACTGGATGGTGTTTCTGCGAGGGCCTCGTCGTTGTTGTTTCGTTTCCCGTTGTGAACGCGTCCTTGGTGAATACGGAGTCCCCAGTACGTGTCGAAGTCTTCGTCGCAGTACTCACAGGTGAAATCTTCAATGACTTCACCATCGGCGTTGCGAAGCGGGTGCGTAGCGGCATCTACGGCGTACGTGCTTCTATCGTCGTTATCGCTGTCGTACTCATCATGAACGTGCCCGATGTGTGTGGTTACTCCAACGTAGGTTTTTGTGACGCGTGGGCAGACCGGGCATGAGAAATTGTAGTCGGTATCTGGGTAATCTGAGTTCTCACCTCCGGAGTCGTGCGTTCGCGTTCGGTGGATGGTGAGGCCGTGTTCCGTGTCGAAGGATACACCGCACTCGTCGCATTCGAGTTCGGGTGATTCAGTTTCCGTGTCGGTGGTGTTGTCTGTTGCGTGTTCGTCGGTACTCATTGAATTCTCACCTGTATCTGAGTCACTATTGGCATCGGTCGTTGAGTCATCAGTTGTCGTGTGGTGACCGGGGTTTTCATCGGTATCGAGGTAGGTGACTTCGCCGTGGAGTGTTTTAGCGATGTCAAGCGGGGTTGTGGCTTCCTGGAGGTGTTCTTCGGTGAGTGGAGACGCTGAACCGTGGATGAGGAACATTTCGTAGTTGTTCCGAATGCTCACTTCGGTGACTCCTGAGGCGTCTCGAACATCGGATTGCGTGAGAAGTGATCCTTGAAGGATTGACGCTGCGTAGAGAGCTGCTGCAGCGAGTACGGTAGGGTCGTTCCCACTGACGTGATGTGTATCGTTGAGGTCACCCAAGAGTGATTCAGCGGTTCTGACCATTTCCTGTGGTGCGTTGAGATCGGTAGCGAACCGTGGAACGTACCGGGCCGGGTCGGTTGGTTCCAGCCCGATGGATAACTCTCGACAGATGTACCGGTATGCGCGTTGGAGGGGTTTGCGTTCAATGCGTGCGACAGTAGTGACTTCATCAAGTGATCGTGGTTCGTTGTGGATGCGAAGTGCGATGTACAGGCAGGCACTCGCCATCCCTTCGATCGATCGACCGGGAACCAATTCGTTATCGTGTGCCTCTCGGTAGAGTGCTGCAGCGGTCTTTTGGGTGTTCTTTGGGACGCCAAGTGCTGATCCCATGCGTTTGATTTCGCCGTTTGCATACGCGATCGCGTTGCTTTTGGAGTCGCGTTTGGCTCGGAAGTCCCACTTCCGGAGCCGGCTCATCTGTTGACGCTTCCTGGAGGACAGTCGTCTGCCGTACGCGTCTTTGTTTTTCCAATCGATGTCGGTTGTCAGGCCTTTGTCGTGGCGGAGTTCGGTTAACGGAAGTCCAGTTCGGGCTTTTTCTTGTTGTTCAGTTGCGCTGTATGCCCGCCACTCTGGGCCGTGATCGATGACTTGCTCGTCAATAACGAGCCCGCAGTCTTCGCAGATCAACTCTTGCGTTCCAGGGTCCGGTGTGATTTTCCCACCGCATTCCTCACACGTACTGACATCTACTGCGGTCTCGTTTTCGGATGTTTCAGACGCCGTTTCTGTTTCAGTGTTTTCACCACGACGCCGGGTTTGAGCATCCGTGTTCTGAGGCGAGTCGCGTTGCTGACGGGTATCCTCGTTTTCTTGTGTTGGTGTTTCCCGTTCGCGTTCGCGCATTAGTGGTGGCCCCGCAGGGTAGATGTGCACCATCAAGTGAGGTGCTGGGTTTCACGTGGTGGTCCGATGGGAGATGCTCCCTATACCGAGTGAATGACCCAAACTGTCAAAAACTCTTGCGTCCATGGTACGCCGTCAAAAACAGGCGTGATTCGTAGACAGCGAGTAGCAAGCGCGAGAGTGGTGTGCTGCGGTGATAGTGTCAGTGATCGAACTTCGCGGTGAGTTAGAACGAGTACTTAAATCAAAAGAGTGGCAGTCCGACTCACCGACGGGGCTGGTGACCCAGACGTAAGTCGGGATACAGCAGCGGTGATGTGAGAAGTGAGCGTTCAGTAGGCAGCGGAGAAGCCTGCGACTTCGATGTGATTCTGGTAACAGGCACGGACGCTTCTCATCGGGACATCGGCCGCGTCAGCGACTTTCCGCTGGTTGATGAGATCGCCCGTTCGGACAGACGCGCCGTAGATGGCTGCGGCGGTGTGCTCGATCAGGGAAGCGTTTTCCAGTAGTTCCTCCGTGACCGTGCCTTCCAGGATATCAGCAGCGACTTCCTGGACATCGTCGTCAACGTCAAGTTCCTCGCACAGCGTTGGAACGTGGGTGGTGACGCTGATACCGTGATCTTGCAGGCCAATGTCCTGTCTGAGCCCGGCGAGCGTGTCAGTGATTTCGAGGTGATCGGCTCGGCTGATTTCCGCGAGTTCGCTGAGGTCACGGGAGATGTTCTTTTCCTCACAGGCTGCGTACAGCACGACGGTAGCGACAGCTTCGATGGATCGTCCGGTGAGGGCGTCGGCTTCCAGTGCTTCTTCGTACAGTTCGCTGGCGGCGTCCCGGACGTGTCGGGGGGCGTCGATGGCCGCTCCCATCCGTCGGATCTCGCTCAGTGCGTATTTGTAGTTGCTCTGTTCGGCGCGTTCAGTATCGGCGCGGCGGTCGAGGTCACGGAGTCGGTGCATCTGACTGCGTTTAAGAGAGGAGAGGGAACTTCCGTACCCGTCCATGTCTCGCCAGTCGATAGTGCCACCGAGGGCGTTCCCGCTCAGACCAGCATCGTTGTTGGACGTGACGCTGGTAGTGACTTCACGGGCTTTCACAGTGTGGCGCGTCCACCCGGCGACCTGCGGAAACTCTCGGGTTTCGATGATTGTACCGCAGTCGTCGCACGAGATTTCCGCGTGTTTCTCGCTCTTCGTGAGTTCTGTATTCCCACAATCAGTGCACTCTGTCGGCGTCTGCTGGACGCTCGGAGTCGTCTTCTCGTGCCTGCTGACCTGCTTCTCGCTGGCTTCATCTTCGATCGTGGACTGTTCTGCCGTACCGGATTCAGTGATGGTTTCGCTGGTCATGGGTGTCTCAGTGCTGGTTGTCTGGACCTGGTCACCGGCTGTTTCAACCGCTGACTGCTGGTTACTGCCAGTCATACTTCACCCGGTAGTATGACGCGAAGCAGGAGTATTAGTTCCGCGTCCGGCCCGTGAGGGGCGCAACCGGGACGATTACCCTGCTTCGGGTCAATGGTTGCAGTCCGTGCATCGATTGTGTGCACTGAATCGGTAATGAGGGCGAGAAGCAGGACGGTGCGGTCTGCAGTAGCGACGGAGTGTAGGCGCTTACAGGTCGCCGGTGTACTTGACGTGGAAGGTGTATCGGGCGAGACCAGACTGTCCAGCACGCCGCGTTTCCACGCCAGGGAGTGAATCGATGAAACGGCTGATTTTCCGGATGTGGCCGTCGTATTCCTTGTCGTGGATGATGCGGGTACCGTTCTCCATTGTCGAGTCGGTCACCCAATCCGCGATGACCATGAAGCCGTTGAGGGTGTCATCGTCGTACGGGACGACTCTGTCTACGTGGCTGTGGTTTCGGAGTTGGTCGATAGGGTCAACTGCTTGCTTCGGTTTTGCGTGCATGGTTCTCACCGTCAGGAGACGTACACCCTTGTGCTTGCGTCACCCGAACGTTGTTCGAGAAGTGGTTGGCTGGTCAGTCGCAGTTCGGGTAGACGAGCATCACAGTCTCGCCTTTGAGTTCCTCGGCCCACGGCGTGCGGATCTCCCCGTCACGGTTGCGCTTCGACCCAGTAATCGTGATCCACCTGATCCCTTCACAGGGGCCGGGGTACTCGTTCCCGAGTGGTGCGGTGAACTCTTCGTCGTTCCGCAGCGCTTCCATCTTCTCCTCGTGGTAATCGTACACCTCGTACGTGAAGGAGAGACAGTCGTTGATGGCAGCCCAGATATCCTCCAGGCCGTCCCAGACACGCGTGAGTTCACGCGCCGTACGGAGTTCCCCCGTCGGATCGTAGTTCCACAACCGGAGCTCCTCGACGAGATCGGTCCACCCGTACCACCAGGCGTGCTCGTCCATCCAGTAACTGAATTCGTCCCAGTTGTGGAACTGCCCGCGTTCCTGCACCCACTCCGGGAGCGATTCGAAATCCCGGTCGGGTATGGTCGTGAGATCGACGTCCGTGACCGGGTGCTTCTCGCCTTTCGGAATACCGCCTTCAGTTTCCGGGAACCACTCTGGCCACCCACGGTTCATCTTCGGATGACCCATGGGAAGGTAGACACCGGAAAACCGGAGTTGGTGGCAGCACACACCACCGGTGGCTTTCCGGATGTCGAACCCGGTGTTGCTTGGAAAGACGATTCCGAAGTCGGTGACATACCCCGTTTCGATCGGCGCAATGTTGTCGTACGCGTACTCAGGGTCGGACTCGGATTCGGTGGATTGTTTACTCATCGAAGTGGACCTCGTGCGTGTTCCCGTCCGTGTCTTCCCACGTAAGAACCGCGCCGTTCAGTGCTGCGAGGGGAATCGGTTCAACCTCCTCACGTTCGTCTCCGTCACCGGTCATATGCGAATGTGAACCCGTACACCCGAGTAATGGGTCGTCCGCACTTGAACGTGCGGATTCTTGAGAAGCACGGCAGTGCCGAGCCTTTACCGGGTGTACGGAAGTCGCTTTGCCCGACCGGTGACACGTAATAGTCAGGAGGAGTAGTTGGTCAGGTGTGTGTTGCCGTATCTGCTCCGAGAATCGATTGGAGTGACCATCCCCGTCCACGGCACGAGGGGCATGTTTCATCATTGGTTTCGTGCGTGATGTGCTGTTTTCGCCCTCGTCCGTTGCACCGAGAGCACGACAAGCGTGCCTGCAGATTCACGATCCACTCAGCGACACGGAGTTTGTACCCGGAGCATTTCGGGCAGTCGTACTCGTGTTCGAGGTCCCACATCACGATTTGCTCGCCGGTGCCTCCGCATTCGGTGCAGGACAATGTTTTCTTGATTCGGACAGCAAGTTGGGAGTGTTTCCATCCACTGCCGCCACAGTGCGGGCAGTCAGTAGGGCTGAACACACCTGGATCGAGTTCGCCAGCTCCAAGGCACTCCGTGCAGTAGAAGAGGCGCTGACGAAAAGATCCGATGTCGTCGCTGAGGATGATTTTGAAGAGTTCATCACAACCTTGGCACCGTCCTGCGTAATACCTGATGGTGTTGAAATTGCTGAGCGCTTCTTTAATCTCCTCACGGGATTCACCCTGAAGGCCTACCTCACTGTTGTCAGTAAGCGCATCAACGAACTCATCACTGTCCGGCATTTCTCCCGGAATATTCGAGTCGGGGTACACGCACGGGTCAGGGGAGTCACAACAATCAAGCGACGACTGCAGTAGCGTGTATCGGTGTGGGTCGATCATAGTTTCGTGTTTAGTGGAAATCGTTTACAGTACTTGAGAGTATACCCAGGCTTCAGCGTGCTCACTGTTGTTCTTGCAGAACTCTTCGACGGTGAGCTCGCCACGCATCATCTCGACGTATTCCAGGCGCTCCTTCGTCGGGTCACCGTACTTGTTCCGCATGATAGTGATTGCGTCGTACGCAAGTGCGAGTTCTTCGCCGATTCGCTGGATCTCATCCGCGGTGTATCCGGGCGGAACAAGGCCATCGACTAGTTCCAGGAGTGCCGGGTCGAAGTCTTTCAGGAACACTAACGCGATCATCTGTGCTCGCTCTGGAGGGATGAGGCCGCCTTTCCCGTAATAGTCGTCACCAATCTCTGAGAACCAGGTTTCAACCATCATACCGAATTCGGTGGCAGTGATCCAGATGTCCCAGTTCATTTCTCCGGGAACGGGTTTCGTGATTGGGTCTCCAGAGTCGGTTGTCGTTTCGAACGTGTTGTACTCTGGGTCGGACAGGCCGATTTGATACAGGATCGCGTCAGGGGTGATACCAACTTCAATCTCACCTGGCGTGCTTGCGGGTGTTTCAGAACTCATGGTCACTACCGTACTCGACGATTCGCCCGGCGGACGCATATTCCTTCGCCGCACCCCAGTGCGGGCCCGGAACGGGCGGGCATTGCCCCGGAGGTTTAGCAGTCCGCCGGCGCGATATCACATCGTTGATCTGGACGGGGTACTCACGTGGCCGTTTGGTCGGGGAACAACTGGTGAAGCAGGTCTAAGAGGTCGGCTCCATCTTGAACTGACGGGATACGGAACAAGTCGGTGAATCCAACCCACATGATTGCATCCTCTTCATCGTGGACGGGATAGATCCGCACTGGCCCGACTTCACTGTTCACGAACGCATCATGCGCAGGTTTCCGTTGTGTGACCGGTGTGTCGTCAGTTACTGGAAGTGTTCCGGCTGACGGGTATACAGTTGCGATGGATTCGAAAAGCACACCGATAGTGGATTGAGGGACGTCGATCGCTGGTTCGTCGTTGTACGATATCGTTACGGTTTCACCGTGACGAGTGACAGTCCATGAACCGTTGCTGGTTGCTTCGCCCCGCGTAATCGTTACGGGATCGCGTGTCACTTCGTACACCGTGAACGTTGTTGCGTCAGCTGCAGCGATTTCGTATGCCGGGTCGCTTGGTGGAGATTGGTGGTCGCCACCGATAGCAGACCGGACGGCTTCACTCGGGGAGTCTGTTGTGAACATCCCGAGGAGCAACATCCCGACTTCGGTGTTCTCGACGAAGACAGCGTATTTAGATTCTGATTCTGAACGCGATTCGACTGTCGTAGTGGGGGTTTCACTGGTAGTCATTTTCTCACCGGCACGCTTGGCGTGCCAGCACTTTCCGCCCGAGCGAGAGGCTATCAGAGTAAGTGTTCAGTGACGGAGTCCGGACACTTACCTGATAGCCTCGGAGTGGGACCGTGACCCGCGGTTACGGGGGAATGGTCCCGCGAAAGCGAGGGCGGACGGGTCCAGTGGTTGGCGCGCGACGCGATTCACGTGACGCGCGAGGGCTGAACCCGGCTGAGAAGCCGGGTGAAGCGGTTGGGGAGGTCGTGGCCAGTGAAAAAGAAGGACGAGCAGTGTTCCTACGCGTCGATGACGTGGGTCACGTCG
>LKMJ01000266.1_pt1 | contig 36469 bp, 29 predicted proteins | sample 643391 | NCBI WGS metagenome assembly LKMJ01 (sample SAMN04112250, study PRJNA286221) | soda lake metagenome | biome: soda lake; feature: Kulunda Steppe; material: water; isolation source: sample PL-Br10 brine of Picturesque Lake | place: Russia: Kulunda steppe | collected 2010-07 | reverse complement strand
CGCGCTTTCCAGGCGCGCTCCTTCGACCACTCGGACACCTCTCCTGAAACAGGATGGGCTTGCTGGGCCGCCCTTTATGTTGGGCGCAGACTGTACTTAAGTCGGCGGGATTTGGCAACACTCATTTTGCCCGATAGATGATTCCCGGGCGACACTGGACCATCTCGTAGCGCTCCGGCAAGCCGTTGAGGGACTCGGACGCGCCCAGGATCAGATAACCGCCGGGTTTGAGTACCTCATGCGTGCGTACCAGAATGTCGCGCTTGAGATCGCCGGAGAAGTAGATCAGCACGTTACGGCAGAAGACAAAATCAAACTTGCCAAAGTTGAAACGCTCGAGCAGATTGTGTTCCCGAAAGGTCACCATGTCGCGGATCTCCTTCTTGACCTGCCAGCTTCCCGAAGGGGTGTGGTCAAAGAACTTCTTCTGCCGATCCGCGGACAGGCCGCGTCCCAGTGCCAGCAGTTCGTACTCACCCTTGCGGGCGGCGTCGACCACAGGTTTGGACACGTCGGTGGCGATGATTTCCACGTTTCTCTTCAGGCGCCCCGGGTTTTTCCGCCGGAACTCATCAATCACCATGGCGATTGAGTAGGGCTCCTGGCCCGTGGAGCAGGCAGCCGACCAGATCCGCAGTGGCTGGCTGGCGCTCTGCTGGGCCGCCTCCGGAAGAAGCTTCTCCTCCAGAATCCGGAACGGGTGCGTATCCCGAAACCACAGGGTTTCGTTGGTGGTCATGGCGTCAATAACCGCCTCGCGCAGCTCACCCCGGGGGTGGCGACGCAGACGCTCCACCAGCTCCCCAAGCGAGGTGAGCCGGTGTTCCGACATGATCTTCCGAAGCCTGCTTTTGACCAGATACTGCTTGTTATCCCCCAGAAGAATCCCGCTGGCGTCCTGCAGAAACTGCTTGAACGAGTCGTAATCCGCCTGACTGAAATCAGAAGTCATTGAAGTGGCATTACCCGCTTGAATCGGTGCTCAGTTCTGGCCGCTGTCAACTATGCTCATGACGCGCTCTGCCAGCTCATTCGGATCGAACTTCGCCATGAAGTCATCCGCTCCTACCTTGGAGACCATCGCCTTGTTGAAAACGCCGCTGAGAGAGGAATGCAGCAGTATGAAAAGCTCCGACAGTGCGGGATCCTCCTTGCAGCGGGTGACGAGAGTATACCCATCCATCTCTGGCATCTCCACATCCGAAATCATCAGCGCCAGGTGATCCTGGATAAGCGAGCCATCAGCGACCAGTGACTTCAGATACTCAAGCGCCTGTCGACCATCGTTCTTGACCACCACCTCAAAGCCCACCGCCTCCATGCAGCGCTGGATCTGACGGCGCGCAACACTGGAGTCGTCCACCACCAGAATGCGCATGGTCGCCTCGGTGTTGGACATGCTGCTGCTGTCGAGATCCTCTGAAACCTCCTCCACGAGCGGCGACACCTCGGAGAGGATCTTCTCCACGTCAATGATCTCGACCAGCTGCTCATCAATTTCCGTTACCGCCGTAAGATACACGTCCTTACCTGCCTGTTTGGGCGGTGGATGCATATCCTCCCAGTTCAGGTTGACGATCCGGTCAACGCCCTTGACGAGAAACCCCTGGGTTTTGCGGTTGTATTCGGAAACAATGACCAGCGAGTCCTTGAGCTCCTCATCGGGAACGGGCTGCTTGCCGATCGCCATACCCATATCGATGATGGAGACGGTTTCGCCCCGCACATGGGAGATCCCGCGTACCACCGGATGACGGTGCGGCATGGCAGTGAGTCGGGGACAGGGAAGCACTTCACGGACCTTGAAGACATTGATGCCGTACAGCTGACGCCCACGGAGTTTGAAGAGCAACAGCTCAAGGCGGTTCTGCCCCACCATCTGTGTGCGCTGATTGACGTTATCCAGTATTCCCGACATAGCTTCGACCCGTGATTGTTCCCGGCATACTTTATGCGTGTTTAATAGCGGACGCCGGAATTTTAACGGCAACCTGCCGTCATTCTTTAACACCTGAGCGTCAACCTCAAGCATAGGACAATTTGGTGAAAATGCGCACCAATGCACTGTTTTCAACTGCCCAAATGCTGGTCCTGGGGTCACTGGGGCTGTTCGCGTCCATGCCTGTCTGTGCAGAGCAGGCGGACCTGAGCACTGCTGACCGGATCCATGAGGCCGCGGATGAGTTCATGGCCGGATTTGCCGAGCAGCAACAGGCCCAGGGGCGGCAGGTGGAGTATGAGCTGGGCTCGCTGGATCAGAGGCTTTCGCTGTCCCAGTGCACCCAGCCGCTGGACGTGGAATTTTCAGGCGACCCCATGCGCTCCACCCGAACCACCCTTCTTGTCAGCTGCCAGGCCGAACGCCCCTGGCGCATGTTCCTGAAAGCCGATCTGGAGGTCCGGGCCGACGGCTGGGTGGCCGAGCGTCCCATTGGGCGAGGACAGCACCTTGAGGAAAGCATGCTGGAGCAGACCGAAGTGGTCATCAACCAGCGACGCCGCTCCGGTTATACGAACCCGGAGCACATGATCGGCATGAAGGCACGCCGGAGCATCAACCCCGGGACCGCGATCACACCGGATATGCTGGTTGCTCCGGAGGCGGTGGAGCGTGGCGATCGGGTCATTATATCGGCAGGAAACGATGTGTTCTCCATCCAGACCCGCGGTGAAGCCGTGCGCGGCGGCCGCATCGGAGAACAGATCACGGTCATCAACGAGAATTCCGGTCGTCGTGTCAGGGGTCGCATCGTTGAGCAGGGACGAGTGGACATCAATCAATAACGCACGGGTATAATGGCAGGTGGCAGAATCCGGCCGCCCGGAGGAAATTTTTTTCATCAGCTCGGCTAAAGTTTTCCGCAAACCAGCCGATGATTCAGGCAATAGCCATATTGAAACGCGGGGGAACGCATGGCAGTCGACTTCAATGGGATCAACAGCAACGCGCTGAATCCCCAGAAACAGACAGCACGCCAACGCAGCGACAGCGCAGCGGAAGGCGGGGCAAACAAAAGCGGTGAAGGGGCTCAACAGCCGTCCAACAGCACCAACGTCAACCTCAGCCGGGATGCCCAGAGCATCAAGGCAGCGGAGAGCGCGCTTCAGGAGCAGCCCAACGTGGATGACAGCCGCGTGGAAAGCATCCGGCAGGCGCTTGAGGATGGCTCGTTTCAGATCGATGCCGACGAATTGGCCCAGAAGATGCTTAATGTGGATGAAAGCATCTTTGGGTGAGATTGAGTCATGGCACAACAATCGATTGATGAACTGAAGTCGCTGCTGAAGAGAGACCTGGCCAACCTGGATCAGCTCGAACAAACGCTGGAAACCGAACACGAGGCCCTGTCAAAGAACGACATGGACAGTCTGGATCAGGCCCGAGAGCAGAAGGATGAGCTTCTCAAGGCGATCCGCGAGCGGGCCAAGCGCAAGATCCATATCCTGGTCAACATGGGCTACCGGCCGGATTCCGGGCGCTCAGCGTCAGTGTTCCTGCGCGAGGAAACCGGTGATGAGGGGCTGATCACCGCCTGGCACGAGGCTCAGGAGAAACTCGAAGCCTGTCAGCGCCGCAATGCCGTCAATGGCCGCATCATCAATCACATGCAGCGCCGCCTGACGCGCATCTCCGACATCATCCGCGGCAGCAACCCCAATCAGGCGCTGTATGGCAGTGGCGGTGAAACACGCAGCCTGAATGCCAGCAACGTACTGACAACAGCCTGAAAGGCTGGTCCGCCCGCTTCAGCGCGGGCGGATGGTAATGCGGGAATCGGATGAGAACTCGATATCGGTCATGGTAACCGACCCCATGCTGGACTCCTGGCTGGCTCCAACAACGCGGATATTGCGCATTTCAATCCGTTCAATGCGCTCCGGCAGTCCGAACCGGAAACCGCCCTCCTCCGTAAAGCCCGTCTGTATGCCGTCCTCAGCAAAATGAACCCCGGTAACGCTGAGTTCCGAGTCAAGAAAATTCAGAACCGGGATGAACATTCGCGCTGTCAGCTCCAGCGTGTCCAGACTGAGATCCTCGCTCGCTGACTCCAGCTCCTGTTCCGGCAGATCCCTGAGTTCGGCAGGATCAACCGCAGCATCCCGCGCCGTTGCCACGAACCCACTGCTGCCCTGCTGGCCCGCAACCGACTGCATTTCGCTCTCAGAGAGTGCTTTCATGCCATTGTTATTACGCGCGTGCTGGGTCGCTGTTGGCGGTGTGGCAATGGGAGCACCCGGCACAGTGGCCGCGAGGGCCGTGATCGGCTGCAGGGGCGCAACCGCCATGGCCGCAAAGGCCGCCGCATAGCGATAGCGTTTCTGGTGTTTCAGGGTTCTGTCGAGCTCACGCTGGGTAATCCAGCCAGCGGCAATGGCCACTTCACCGAGTCGCTCACCCGTCGCACGCTGCTGCTCAAGCGCCACCTGAAGCTGCTGTTCGCTGATGTATCCACGATTGACCAGCAGTCGGCCAAGGCGGCTTCTGTTGAGCTCCTGCGTATTGGGTTCCACGGCGTTCTCCCTTATCCTGCTCCGGGTTGATCAATGACAACATCTTCACCTGATATCATTGATAGTGTATACACATTAAGTTTTAGCAAAGGTCACAGATTGTCAAACTGTGACCGGTAACTGTAGTCGGGAGCTTACGCGTGACAGCCACCCCTCAGACCGCCCTGGTAATCGGCGCCGGGATAGCCGGAAGTCAGTGTGCGCGGGCGCTGGCTGAACGTGGCTTCATGGTTACTGTGTTGGAAGCACGCCCGCGACCGACCACTGATGAGGCCCGTCTTCAGGGCGCACTCTACGTTAAGCTTGGTGTGGACTATTCACCGGAAACCCGCTTTGCCTGGACGGCACTGTGTCATGCACTTGAGCATTACCCCGCCCTGCAGAGCCAGCATCCGGAAACCCCTTTCTGGTACCCCAGCGGACTGCTCCAGCTGGCCTGGAATGAACGCGAGGCGGACCGTCAGCGCCGTTTTCTTGAGCGCAACAGCTATCCTGAATCGATGCTTCTGCCCGTAACCGCCACTCAGGCCTCTGAATTGAGCGGCGTGGCCACCAACTGTTCCGGATTGTGGTTTCCTGCCAGCGGCCACATCCGTCCCGAAGCTCTGTGCGAGGCCGCCCTGGGCCACTCCCGGATCAATGCCCAATTCGAATCCCCTGTCTCGCGCATTGAGCAGGCAGCTGAAGGCGGCTGGTGGGTTCACACAGCAGGCCAGCGTTATGAGACCAATCAGTTGGTTGTGACCACTGGCGCGGTTACCGGGACGCTGATGCCTGAACTGCCGCTGAGACCCATCCGCGGCCAGCTCTCACTCATGGACGCTCCGCAAGGCGACAGGATTCCGGAGTGCGTGGTCTGTGGCGCCGGCTATGCCATTCCCCCACTGAACGGCACCCAGATTGTTGGGGCCACCTTTGATATCCATGATGACAACCCGGAACCGACCCCGGAGAGCCACGCGCAGAACCTGTCCAATCTCGCCCAATGGCTGCCCGATCTGGCGAGACACTACGACATTTCAGACAACTACCAGGCTCTCGTGGGCTTTCGGGCGACAACACCGGACTATCTGCCAATCGCCGGCGCCGCCCCATCCCCGCAACAGAACCAGACCCAACCTTCATCACTGTTCGTACTGACGGGGTTGGGCAGCAAGGGCCTGGCCTACAGCCCCATTCTTGCCGAGCACATCGCGCGAACAGCATCAGGTGCCCCCTCTCCACTGGATGCGGATCTGGTGCGACGTCTCTCGGTCGAGCGGTTCCAACAGAAGGCTTGCACTTGAGTTTTTCGAATTCCAGCCGATATGCTGGCTACGGAGCTTCAGGAAAAAGACTATGGTTGGAATTCACGTTTCTGAGCCCGGGCGCCCACAGGGCACCCGTCTTCCGGAGTCGTTCCGGGCGAGGCGGGTAACGGACCTGGAAGAACCTCACGAGATTGCCAGGGTCAGTGGCAACACGGATCAGCCCGTGGATCCGACCCGATTTGAACTGGATCAGAATCCACGGGTCCGACGGGCGCTGGCGGAATACCAGGATGAGCCCAGCGACGAACCGGATGCTCAATCCCCGTACCTGGCAGTAGCCAAGCTCGCCTCATCAAGGGTGCTGACCATCAGTGCCGATCAGACCCTGGAGAACGCACTGAGCGCCATGGATAACCACTACATTCACCATCTGGTGGTGATGACGCCCGACAACCAGGTGGCCGGACTCATTGAGAAGGAATGGGTCCTCTGGCATCTGTGGAAAAATGCCGGAGCAAGCCAGAAGCTCACCCATATGGAGCTGCCGGCCTTCATTACCGTCACACCGGAAACCGACGCCCACCATCTGGCACATCAGATGCTGGGTTACCAGCTCAGTGCGGCACTGGTCATCGACCGGCACAACCGCCCGGCGGGTATCGTTACCGGGAGTGACTTCCTGCGCCTCTATGCAAATGGGCACCCCCTGCACACAACAATCTGAATCCTGCAGGTCATGGAGTCAGTTGAGTCAGCGCTGTGCCCTCACGACTGTAGAGGCGTAACTCATAGGTGCCGGCGTCTTCCAGCAGAACAAACAGCTTGCGACCCTCGAAGACGCTCAGGTCAACCACCGAGGACGCCCCCGACAGTTCAATACGCCAATCCTCCTCAACCTCTTCTTCCTCAGCATTCAGGGTGACCGAGACCAGGAAAGGAGCACTGCCGGTTTCGGCGTCACCAGCGGCAAAAGCTGTTGTATCGTCTGCCGCAAGCGCGGTGATCCTGCTGAAGTCCGACTCGCCGTCCTCTTCGGCAAAGTTGATCAGCCCTTCCACATTACCTCCGCCGCTGAGCGCGAAAATAAAGGGGTTGTCCCGCCCAATGAACTCTGAGGCTTCTTCATCAATGGCGCCGTTTTCATCACGCTCATAACGCACCTGTCCGGTACCCCCGGCCCAGAGCCGCGTTCCCGCTTCGACACCATGGCTGAACCGGTCATCCCAGTTCGTACCGAACTGATTGTCACTCGCCACCTCCCCGTCCTCATCAAGGCTCAGGAACAGGAAGGTCTCACCGCCCAGTTCGTTGCCGGAACTGATGTCGCCCGCGCTCCAGCCGAGCACACTCATATTGCCAAAGGTGGGGCGCGTGAGGCCGACAACGTCACTTTCCAGCCCCCCGCCCGCACCGATGAGGTTGGACCACTGGAACGAGGCAGAGGCTCTTTCACGCTCGGGTGGGTCACAGGGGTCGTCGCTGTCTTCCTCTGCAACGGCTGAATCAACCCGACTCAACAGGATGTCATCCCCCTGGGTGCCCCCCAGGAACACATCGCCGTCACCACTGACATTCAGTGTTTTGACATCCAACAGGCCAACCTCTTCCTCCTCACTGCTTATAAAACGCCATAACCGGCCGTCTTCTTTCTTCGCCTCGTCGCAGACCAGAACCAGGTCATCCCCATTATCCTCATCGTCGTCCTCCTGCAGGCGGGATCGGAACAGAGCAAGCACCCCGTCACCATCCTCGCTGGTGTAGCCCACGGCGAGGTTACGGGTGATCTCTGGCGCGCTGGACGTACCGGTGCTGCGGTCACTGAACGCTAGCCTGGGTGGGACACCATCCGCCGCTTTCTCCCAATCGTCTCCATCCGTCAGAACGGCACTGTCTTCGCCGTCCGTATTGCCCAGGCGGTTGATGCTCCGTATGGTGAGCTCCTGATCGGTTCCCACGCCGGCCAGATAGGCCTCACCGAAGGTTCCTGCAACCACGGAAGTCCAGCGACCATTCTCCAGAACCAGAGTCTCATCCCACTCATTGATGAATACATCCACTTCCTCATTCTCGCTGACCCCCGCAGCGAACTCGAGACCGGACTGATAGGCACGGTCGAATTTCAGCTGAAACCTTTGATCATCCGCGTAGGCATGTCCGTCACCGTTAGCGGTGACCTCAACGCTTAAGGACAGCTCAGACTCCCCGGTGTCAAAACTTACAGGCAGGGAGCTTTCCTCACCATCTCTGCTCTCATCGCCATGACGGAGCGTGACACGGTCACAGACGCCTGATTCGCCCTCGTCAGATTCGTCCACACACTCGATACCGGCCCAGAGCGCCTCCCCGGTATCATTGGCACGACTGAGACTGACCGTCATCTCCCGTTCGGTGTCGTCGCCGGCGGTAACCACCAGTTCGTCCAGATCAAAACGGGCACGGGGGGTGGTGTCCTCAATATCAATGCTGAGGTCGGAGATGGCACCCTCTTCCTCCAGACTGGCCAGGCCTTCAGTGACCTCCTCCAGAATGATGTCAAAGGATTCAGTGTCCTCAGCCAGGTCATCATCAAAGACCCAGACTGGAATGAAGCAGCTGGTAATGCCCGGTTCAAAAGTCAGAACCCCCCGTCCGTAACGGGCAATGCCATCCTCATCATCACCCTCGCTCTCGTTGAAGCCTTCCTCAACATACCGGATGTATTCCGGGGGATCCGGAAAGTCCGAGCCCGGCGCGACCATGTCGCGCCCGTCCGGACCTCCGTTGAAGACAAAGTCCTCCCCGTATATGGCCTTTCCCCGGTTTCCGGGCGCGTACTCGCAGGGCTTCCCATTATTATCCTCACCGCACAGATCACCCTCGGGCCCCACAACAGCCCGCGGAAAATCCTCCTGAACCCGGAACATCACCGAGACCGGCTCTACGGAAGGCTCATTGAGCTGAACTTCCACCAGCGCCGGATAGGCGGTGTAATCCCTTTCGGCTGTTTCGTATTCCAGATTGGCGGTACCCGTGTCCGTGCGCAGCCGGCGGTGTTCCACCTCAGCTTCCCAGGTCTGACCCATATCGGGAAATTCACAGACCTCTTCATCGCGGTCATTGACGTCGGGCTGGAACGCCTGACCCTCGGTTATGGTCGCATCCTGTATCATCAGGGCGTTGTGCAGAACCTCGATGGTGAAGTCACCATCTCCCAGCAGAGCGCCATCGGTACTGCTGATCTTGATCGAATCGTAGGTGCCGACGTCAGCCTCCTCGCGGTTACCACCGGTTATACCCGGCTGGCCGCGCAGCACAATGCCCGGGCGGGCGTTATTGGTGGTCTCCTCAAGTGCCAGCCAGGAAGGCGCATTGGACAGCGAGTAATTGAGCAGGTTGTCGCCGCCGTGGGCGCCAAAGTTGTAGGAGTAGTCGGCCCCCAGATAGGCGGTGGATGGCGGTGTGCCGAGCACCGTCGGTGCCTCCGGGGATTTGCTGGTATCGCCACAGCCGCCAAGCAGCATGGCCAGCATGATGGAGGGCAGCAGGCACCGGCGATGGACCGGCATGCATTGCTTGAGTCTTTCCACTGTCACTGACGGCTCTCCCCTGCAGACCGGTATCCGTTCCCGGCCTCTGTGCAGAACACAAGGCTGATTACAAAGGGTTATGGTCAGCTGTATGGTAGAGCATTCAGCGGGGCTTCAATCTGCGCTGGTTCTCAGATTGGTTGCCCGGCAGAGCGTTTTGTGACGCAGTCACGCTCGCGGCAGCATCCCGAGGAAGGCGTCTTCATCAAGAACCGTCACCCCAAGCTTCTGCGCCTTGGTAAGCTTGGACCCTGCCGCCTCCCCGGCCACCAGGAAATCCGTGCGCGCTGAGACACTGCCAGTCACCTTGGCTCCACAGGCCTCCAATGCCTCCCTGGCCTGATCCCGGGAGAGCTCACTGAGGGTACCGGTCACCACAACGGTTTTCCCCGCAAATGGGGAATCCGCCTCATGGGCCTGGGGCGGTGCCTTGGGGGCCACGCCCGCTTCCTGTAGGCGGGTGATGATGTCGCGATTGTGGGGTTCGGCGAAAAAACCGCGTATGTGGCTGGCCACAATCGGGCCAATGTCCTCAATTTCCTGGAGTTCCTCCTCGCTGGCCGCCATAAGCGCCTCGAGACTGCGAAAATGCCGCGCCAGCGCCTTGGCCGTCGCCTCCCCCACCTCGCGGATCCCCAGCGCATAGATGAGCCGGTGCAGCTCCGGCTGACGGGTGCCGTCGATGGCATCCACCAGATTACCGGCGGATTTCTCGCCCATGCCTTCCAGAGACACCAGATCCGAAACCCGCAGACGGTAGAGATCGGCAATGGTCTCTACCATGCCCTCATCCACCAGCACAGTGACCCAGCGCTCTCCCAGCCCCTCAATATCCAGAGCCCGGCGGGAACCGAAGTGGCGTATGGCCTCTTTGCGCTGTGCCGGGCAGAACAATCCCCCGGAACACCGTGCCACCACTTCCCCTTCCGGCTGGTCAACGGCCGAACCGCAGACCGGACAGGCCTCCGGTGGCGCCACGCTCCGGGCATCCTCCGGTCGCTTTTCGGCAAGCACCTTGACCACCTGGGGAATAACGTCCCCTGCCCGACGGATCATGACGGTATCCCCGACATGCAGATCCAGGCGGCGAATCTCATCCATGTTATGCAGAGTGGCGTTGCTGACCGTCGCACCGCCGACAAAGACTGGATCCAGGCGTGCCACAGGCGTAATGGCACCGGTACGACCCACCTGGAATTCCACGGAGCGAACCCGGGTCATTACCTCTTGCGCGGGGAATTTGCTCGCGATGGCCCAGCGGGGCGCTCTTGAGACATAGCCCAGACGCTGCTGCAGCGCCATGTCGTTGACCTTGAAAACAATGCCGTCGATCTCATAGGGCAGATCGTCGCGCCGCTCCAGCAGCTCATCGTAGTAGGCAATGCAGTCCTCAATGCCGGAAACCAGCTTTGCTTCCGGGCTGATCCGCAATCCCCAGTCACGCAGCTGCTGCAGCTGCTCGAAATGCCTGTCCGCAAGCCAGTCCCCTTCAGGGACGGCAGCACTGTAGCAGCAGATCTCAAGAGGGCGGCTGGCGGGGACACGGGGATCCTTGTTGCGCAGGCTGCCTGCGGCGGCATTACGCGGATTGACGAACGTCTTTTCGCCCCGCTCGGCCAGAGAGTCATTGAGCTGCTCAAACGCCCGGCGGGGCATGTAGACCTCACCCCTGACCTCCAGTTCCGGCGGGTGATCGGAGCCGTAAAGGCGCAGGGGAACCGACTGGATGGTCCGCACATTGGCGGTAATGTCCTCACCGGTGTAGCCATCACCCCGGGTGGCCCCGCGGTGGAGCTTGCCGTCGCGGTAGAGCAGGCTTACGGCCAATCCGTCCAGTTTGGGCTCGCAGGCGTAGTCCACCGCCTCTTTCCGGCCCAGACGATCACGGACCCGACGGTCAAACTCCCGCAGTTCCTCCGCGCTGAAAGCGTTGTCCAGCGACAGCATGGGAATACGGTGAGGCGCCTCCTCGAACAGGCTGTCAGGGGCGACACCCACCCGCTGAGTGGGTGATTCAGGCGTGATCAGTTCCGGGTGACGCGATTCAAGATCCTGCAGTTCGCGCAGCAGGCGATCGTATTCTTCGTCGGTGATTTCCGGATCGTCCAGCGCATAATAGCGGTAGTTGTGATACTCGATCTGCTGGCGCAGGGTTTCAATACGCGCCGGTTCGGATGAGTCGGTACTGCGGCCAGCTGTCACGGTTCCCGTCGCCCTCTCAGTTTCTGACAAAACGCTGTTTACGCTCGAACTCCCGGATCCTCTGGCGGCAGTGCTCAATGGTCTGGGCCGTCATTACGCTGCGGTTCTCATCCTTGAGTTCGCCCCCGAGGTTGCGCACCACCGTCTGGGCCGTCTCCATCATGAAATCAAACGCCTGTATGGAGTCGGAAGGTCCCGGAAGGCTCATGAAAAAGCTGATGCCCGGGGTCTGGAGCTGCTCCATTTCTTCCGGGTGAAAGGTTCCGGGTGAGACGGCATTGGCGGCGCTGAACTGCACCGGCGTGCGCGTATCAGGCTCCTCATGGCGATGGTAGATGCCGAGATCGCCGTATTCCATGCCACAGGCCTCCAGAAGCTTTTTCAGCTGAGGCCCGGAAAAACGCTCATCCTCCCCACGGCAGTGGACGTTGATGACAATGACTTCTTTTGCTTCGGGTCGGTTGGCGCCCGCCGCGGGACGCTCTTCAGGCCCTGTGGATGCAGCTGTCGCGCCAGCGCTCTCGCCGACTGCGGAAGTCGGCTGCTCCGACTGCCCCTGCTCCTCACCACCGGGCGCGCCGGTGGCACCATCGCGGATGCGCTGCCAGATGGCCCGGGCGCTGAAGGTGGTGGCGCTTTCCTCCTGGGCATGCTGCTGGGACTCCGCCCAGTCATCGCGTTCGGCCTTGAGCCCGGCCACATCAGAGTCAGAGGCCCCCTCCACCGGAGAAGCCGTTTCATCCGCAGACCGGACGCGGACCTCTCCAACAATACCGTCATCATCAACGAAGCCGTTATCATTGCCTCCCACTGCAGAGGCCGGGGACGTTTCACCACCAGGCCTTTCCCTGTCCGCTGGCTCAGGATGCACCGGCGCCTCGGATAAAGGCGGCTCCTCCACCGTTTCGGGTTCCTGCGCGTGCTCAGGTGGCTCATCCTCCAGGACGGGCTCCTGGGGTGCCTTCGGTTGCCGGACCGGCTCACTGCTCTGGTTTCCGGGGTTGACGACCCGGGCGCCACCCGTTGGCAGTTCCGGGTTGTAATCATCATCGACCGGGCTGTGGCCGATGTCGCCACCGCCCATCCCCTGGGACACCTCCCAGGCATCCAGGCGCGCCCGGCGCATGCGCCGCACTCCGTCAATGACCACCCCGAGGATGACCAGCGCGCCAATAACAATAAGCCACTCTCTCAGACTCATAGCCGTGTTCCGCCCCTCATCCTTTCCGCCACACGCATCCTGTTGTTCCTTTTCAATTTTGTTCCAGAAGTCACTCTATGCAATGACCCGCATCAATACAATGATGCACACCATTCAGCTGTCCGCCAGTGCCGCTGCCTCATCCACGTCCACGGAAACCAGCCGGGAGACGCCCGGTTCGTGCATGGTGACGCCCATCAGCTGCTGACTGAGCTCCATGGAGATCTTGTTGTGGGTGATGTAGATGAACTGTACGTGCTCGCTCATCTCCTTGACCATCCGTGCGTAGCGCCCGACGTTGGCATCATCAAGGGGTGCGTCCACTTCATCCAGCATACAGAACGGTGCCGGATTGAGCTGGAAGATGGAAAACACCAGCGCAATGGCCGTCAGCGCTTTTTCACCGCCGGAAAGCAGATGGATGGTGGTGTTCTTTTTGCCCGGAGGCCGGGCCATGATGGCAACACCGGTCTCCAGCAGATCCTCACCGGTGAGCTCCAGATGGGCGCTGCCACCGCCAAAGACGCGGGGAAAGAGATTCTGCAGCCCCTGGTTGATCTGGTCGAAGGTCTCACGGAACCGGGTGCGGGTCTCCCTGTCGATCCGCCGGATGGCTGACTCAAGGGTATCCAGCGCTTCCTGGAGGTCCTGATTCTGCTCATCAAGGTAGGTCTTGCGCTCGCTCTGCACCCGGTATTCATCAATGGCCGCCAGGTTGATGGCACCCAGACGCTGGATACGGTTGCCGATCCTTTTCAGCTCTTCGTCCCACGCTTCCTCGCTCGCCTGCTCAGGCAGCCCCTGCAGCACCTGATCCAGGTCCATTTCAAGCTCGCCAAGCTGCTCGAGATACTGATCCCCCTTCAGCTGGAGCGCCTGGGCTTCCATCCTCAGTTTCTCAAGGCGCTCCCTGGCCTCCTGAACCTGGTTTTCCGCCCTGACCCGGGACTCCTCCCGCTCACGGACTTTCTGATCAATGTCCTCCAGCGCATCCCGCGCCTCACTGAGTTTTTCCTCTTCCTGAACCCGGCGCTCCAGCAGGCCTTCAAGCTCAAGCTCCAGGTCCTGTATCGGCCCCTCAGCCGATTCACGGCTCTCCTGCAGCATCTCAATGCGCTCATCCAGCCGCTCGCGCTGCAGCCGCATGCGCTCAAGCGTCTGTTTGAGACCATCCTGCTGGTTCTTCAGGGTCTGTACCTGAAGCTGGAGCTGATGGCTGTGGTCACGGTCGTGCCGTGCCTGCTGGCGCAGCCGGTCAAGCTGCTCGCGCACCTCGTCCCGCTCGGCCAGAAGCTGTTCTTTCTGATCGGCATTCTCACCCATGCGGTCCATGGCTTCCTGCCAGATGGCCCGGGAGGACTCCAGTCTTTCAGTCTCCTCAGCCTCTCGCTCATCCAGATCCCGCAGCTCCTCCACAATGCCATCCAACCGTGACTGGATCTGCTCCGTGCGGGCGCGATGCGCCTCCAGCGCCGATCCGGCCCGACTCAGTGCCTGGCGGGCATCGGCCAGTTCATCGCGCGCTTCCGCCAGCGCCGCTTCCGTATCCTCGCGCTCACCGCGAAGGCTCTGAAGCTGCTCCTGAGTCGTCTCAACACTTTCCTGAAGCTGCTCGACCTCTGCGGACAGGGCCTCGACCTGTTTCTGGCGCTCAATCACGCCGGTACCATCCGATTCGCCCACCGGCATGCGCAGCCAGCCCGGCCCCACCCAGACACCCTCAGGGGTGACCAGGCTTTCGTGGGCCGCCAGCCCATTGCGCCGCACAAGGGCGTCTTCCAGATCCCGGGCAACAAAGACACCATCCAGCAGGGACGCAGCACCGCCGGCGTCACTGACTCTGCCCAGCAGCGAATCGGATGGGTTGGCCTCTGCGGACGGAGCCTGCTCAACCACCGTCAGCCCAGCCGGGGCATCGGCCAGCGCCCCAGCACTCAATTGCTGTGAAGGCATGCAAAGAGCCTGGGAAGCCGTGCCCAGCACCGATTCCAGCGCCTTTTCCAGTCCCGCTTCCACCTGAATGCGCTGGGCCAGTCTCGGATACTGATCCCAGCCCTTGTCATGCAACCAGTGGCGCAGAGTCTCGTCGTTGTCACCCAGCTGATCCTCAAGCAGCGCCTGCTGCGAGGCGAGTCGGCCTTTCAGGGTCTGGAGCTCGTCACGTCTGTCGCTCAGAGTCAGCTCCAGCGACTCAATCCGCCCACGACGCTCTTCGAGCTGCTCGCTGAGGGCATCGACCCGATCCTGCCATTCGTCACACCGGGCCTGCTGCTGTTCCTGCTCCTCAACCAGCCCGGCTTCTTCCTCGCTGTCGATCTTGCTGTCGAGCAGCTGTTTCTCTTCTTCGAGTTTCTGTCGGCGTTCGCGCAGATTCAGCAGCGCATCCTCGGCGGCCTTGATCCGTGACTGCTCCACTTCCGCGTTCTGTCGATCCTCGGCCGAACGCTGGCTGAAATCCTCCCAGCGTTGCTGCCAGTCCGCCATTCGGCTTTCGGCTTCATTGAGCTGCTCGCTGGACTGCTCCGCCCGGGCCGTGGATTCCTCCAGCTCCGGCTCCACTTCCTCAAGCTCGGCAGAGACTCCGGCCAGTTTCTCCTCGTCCTGTTCGACCTCACGAACGATTTCCTGGCGGTTATTCCGGGCCTGCTCGAGCTCCCGAGTCGCCTGGCGGGCATTCTCGCGCTGGTTGTCGAGATTCTGCTCCACCCGCGCGATCTCAGCACCCGCTTCATAGTAGCGCCCCTGGGCCTGATTGAAGCGGTCGGAACGGTCGCTGTGGTCCTGACGCAGGGTTTCCAGCTCCGTCTCCAGAGATACGCGCTCGCTGAGCGCCTTCTCCTGCGCCACTTCCGCCTCGCCGATGGCGTCGCGGTGACTCTGCAGGGAGGCATCCAGATTCTTCCAGCGCAGTGCCGCAAGCTCAGCCTGCTTCTGGCGCTCCTCCTGCTTGAGCGCCTTGTATTTCTCGGCGGCGTCAGCCTGCTTCTGCAGGTGTTCGAGCTGGCGCTCCAGCTCATCACGCAGGTCCGTGAGCCGCTCAATGTTCTCCAGCGTCCGGCGCATGCGGTTTTCGGTTTCGCGGCGCCGCTCCTTGTAGCGGGAAATGCCCGCCGCCTCCTCGATGTAGTTACGCAGCTCCTCCGGCTTGGCTTCAATCAGCCGCGAGATCATGCCCTGTTCGATGATGGCGTAGCTGCGCGGGCCAAGGCCGGTGCCGAGAAAGAGATCCGTGATGTCACGGCGCCGGCACTTGGTACCGTTCATGAAATAGTCGGATTGCCCCTCACGGGTCACCCGGCGTTTCACCGAGATTTCATTAAAGCGTCCGTATTCACCGGGCGCGGTGCCGTCGCTGTTGTCAAACACCAGCTCAATGGAGGCCTGCCCAACGGGTTTGCGGGTGTTGGAGCCGTTGAAGATGACGTCACTCATGGCCTCCCCGCGCAGGTATTTGGCGGAGCTTTCCCCCATGACCCAGCGTACGGCATCAATGATGTTGGATTTGCCACAGCCGTTGGGGCCCACGACCGCGGTCATGTTGCCAGGGAAAGGCACTGTGGTGGGATCCACAAAGGATTTGAAGCCGGCGAGCTTGATGGATTTCAGTCGCATGGGCCCCGGCGCTCAGGTGATCGCTTCAGTGGTCGTTTTGCTGCGCTTCGCCAGTGCCTGCAATACGGTCTGGCGCTGACGCTCGCCGAATTCGCGGATCAGTCGGGCCACCTCCTGGTAACTGCCCTGGTTGATCTGATCAAAAACCCTCGCAAAAAACGCATCCGTTGCTTCCGCCTGATCCCGGTACTGCTCCAGCGCCAGGTAATAGGTACGACTCAGTGCAGGCCGGAAATTCTCCAGGGTTTCCTCAAGATAGGGATTGTTCACAATGGGATAGCACAGACACATGATGTCAAACCCCTTTTCCGTGACTTCCTGAGTCGTCGCATCGCTGGCCACAATCCGCCTGCGCAGGGACTGAACGCCGTCCATCAGTGGTTTCAGGTTCTCCGCTGAGCGGTTTTCAATCACCTTTTCGGCCAGCATCAGAAGCAGATGGACGTAGATGTCATAGAGGTTGTTCACAAGCTCGGGGGTGAGCACCGATACGACGGCGCCCTTGCGGGGATAGATCTGGATCAGGTGCCGCCGCTCCAGTATGAGCAGCGCTTCACGGACTGAGCCCCGGCTGACATCCAGCTCACCAGCCACCTTCAGTTCCTGGATCCGCTCGCCCGGCTCCATGGTGCCATTGATGATCTGCTGCCCCAGGTGCTGGGCAATCTGCTCTGAGAGACTTTCCGGTGCCTGAAATCGCATAGTCGCGCCCTGGTTCCCTGTATGGAGCCGAAGCATTCTAGCACACAGCTCCAGCCAATCGACACGAACCGCCTTGCCATTGATTAATGGTCTGATCGTGAAGCGACAGTTTTTTGCCGCCTCAGCAATGCAGAAGTTCTGAAACGGAAACAAATTGCTCCAGATCACTGATAGATAAACTATTTTACGGATTGGCATTTATCCTGCTTGTTTCCTGTCACCGAGACCGGAAGCCATATCGGAGCCAAGCAATGGCAGAGTCACATAAGACAGCGAAAACCGTGGATATCCGCAAGACGCGGGCGGTAGCACAGCACCTGAGCTGGATTGAGGAATGGCACAACAACGACAATCGCTTCAATGTCCTTTGCAGCCGCCTCCATCAAAGCCTGGATATCAATAGGATGCTGGATATCTTTTCGGAAGAGGTGCAGCAGGTGATCCCATTTGAGTCCCTGTCTTACCGCAGGAGTCGCAGCGGCGGGGATTTTGGTTACCTGCTGGGCTCCGGGGGACCGCATCACTGCTGCTACAACCTCAGGCTGCAGGGGCAGGAGCTGGGCTCACTGCGTCTCGACCGGCGCCAACGTTTCACTGAGGACGAACTGATGGTGCTGGAGCAGTTCATCGGCATACTGGTTCAGCCCCTGCGTAATGCCTGGCAGTATCAGGACGCTCTGGACGCCGCCATGACCGACGAGCTGACAGGTCTGGGCAACCGCCGTGCCATGGAAAGCGCCCTGTCGCGCTCAACGGAAATGGCGCACCGCTACGATCAGCCACTGTCCCTGCTGCTTTGCGACCTGGACCACTTCAAGCGCATCAACGACACCCTGGGCCACACCTACGGTGATGAGGTACTCACCCAGGTGGGACAGCGCATTGCCGAACAGATCCGCACCTGCGACCAGGGCTTTCGCTACGGCGGTGAAGAGTTCGCAATTCTGCTGCCAAACACCGGCGCCGAGTGCGCCCGGAAGGTTGCACAACGCCTGCGCCGTGCCATTGCGGACGATCAGTTTGGGATTGATAACCAGCAGGTCCCGGTCACCGCCAGCATTGGCGTTGCCACTCTGACAGGCAGGCAGACCCCCGGGGATCTGATCGATGCCGCGGACGATCTGCTTTACAACGCCAAGAGTCAGGGGCGTAACCGGGTGCTCTCAGAAGGCTCCGACGCCGCATTACCGGGCTGAGCGACGGCGACCGCCCGGCCGCCCTTTTTCCGCGGGCTTGAGCTTTTTCCCGGGCGCCGGTCCCTTTTTCTGCTTCTTGCGGCGGAACTGGTGCTCCTCTTCCGGTGTTTTGGAGGTTACAGGCACTGACTCAAGACCCACCGCCTCGCTGAGTGTATCCACATCCGCCTGGGCAAGCTCCTCCCAACGACCGACGCTGAGCCGGCTCGGCAGAAAGACCGGCCCATAACGGACCCGCTTGAGACGTGAAACCTGCACCCCCTGGGATTCCCAGAGACGTCGCACCTCACGGTTACGCCCCTCCATGATGGCCACATGGAACCAGTTGTTGAGCCCATTGCCGCCGGAATAGACGATGTCCGAGAAACGCGCCTCGCCGTCTTCAAGCTGGACTCCCTGGAGCAGCCGATTGAGCATATCCTCATCCACTTCCCCGTAAATCCGTACGGCGTATTCGCGATCCACTTCCCAGGACGGATGCATCAGGCGGTTGGCCAGCTCGCCGTCCGTCGTGAACAGGATCAATCCCGTGGTATTGATATCCAGGCGTCCTACAGCGATCCAGCGCTGCCCCTGGAGCTTCGGCAGGCGCTGGAATACCGTCGGCCGGCCTTCCGGGTCACTGCGCGTGGTCACCTCGCCTTCCGGCTTGTTGTACACAATGACCCGGCGCGAAGGCCTCTCCAGACTGGACAGGTTCAGACTCTTGCCATCCAGTGCCACGCTGTCGTCCGCGGTGATCCGGGTACCCAGGACGGCTTTCTGGCCGTTCACTTCCACCCGGCCCTCGCTCATCATGGTTTCAATGGCCCTGCGCGAGCCATAACCTGCCCGGGCAAGGACCTTCTGCAGGCGCTCGCCCTGTTGGGCAGAATCGCCGGTGGCGGAGGTGTCGTTCTCATTCGTCATTGCTTGTGTCTCCGCTTTCAGGCGTTGAATCTTCGGTATTGTCCTCATCGAGCGCCAGCTCTTCCTGCAGCCGGTCCTCGACCTCCTGGCTGATGGTGTCGAGATCGCGGATCTCTGACAGCGGCGGGAGCTCTTCCAGGGACTGGAGGTTGAAATAATCCAGAAACTGTTTTGTTGTGGCGTACATGGCCGGTCTGCCCGGCACATCGCGATGCCCCACCACGCGAACCCATTGGCGGTCCAGCAGTGTGCGGATGATGCCAGAGCTGACGCTGACACCCCGCACCTCCTCAATATCGCCCCGGGTGATGGGCTGCCGGTAGGCAATCAACGCCAGGGTCTCGAGAATGGCACGGGAATATTTCTGTGGTTTTTCCTCCCAGAGTCGGCCCACCCAGGGTGAGACCTCTTCGCGTACCTGGAATCGGTAACCACTGGCCACCTTCTTCAGCTCATAGCCATGACCTTCGCAGGCCAGCTCGATACGCGAGAGCACATGCTCAATCACGGTCCGGCTGGGCTGCTCCTGCTCCTGGAACAGCTGCTGGATCTGATCCACGGACAGAGGTCGGCCGGAGGCCATCAGGGCCGCCTCCACTACCTTGTATACCAGCTCAAGGCTGTCGTCGCTCACACTTGCGTTCCCATTCGTTGCGGATTTCAGCTGTTGCCCCGGGCTCGCACATGCAAGGGTGACAGCGGCTCGGTCTGTACCACCTCAACCAGCTGCTCGCGGATCAGCTCCAGCATGGCGATGAAGGTCACCACTACACCCAGCCGCCCCTCCGCCGGGTCAAACAGCGATTCGAAGGTGACAAACTGCTCCGAAGGCAGCGCCTCCAGAATGTCGGACATGCGTTCACGGGTGGACAGCGTTTCCCGTTCCACATGGTGACTTTCAAACATGTCCGCCCGGACCAGAACCTCGCGCAGCGCCAGAAGCATCTCACGCAGATCCACGTCGGGATGCACCTGCTTCTCGGGGACTCTGGGCACACTGATACTGGCCAGGTGGAAGTCCCGATCCTGCCTGGGCAGACTATCAACGTCTTCCGCTGCCTTCTTGAACCGCTCGTACTGCTGCAATCGGCGGATCAGCTCGGCCCGGGGGTCCGTCTCCTCTTCCTCGGTCTCCGTCTGACGCGGCAGGAGCATCCGTGATTTGATCTCCGCCAGCGTCGCGGCCATGACCAGGTATTCGGCAGCCAGCTCAAAGCGCATGGCTTCCATCAGCGTAATGTAGTCAATGTACTGATCGGTAATGGCGCTGACATCCACGTCCAGAATGTCCATGTTCTGGCGCCGGATCAGATACAGCAGCAGGTCCAGAGGCCCTTCAAAGGCATCCAGAAAAACTTCCAGCGCGTCCGGTGGAATGTACAGGTCCTGGGGCACGTCATGCAGAGGCTCGCCGGCGACCCGTGCCAGGGCCTCCAGCTGCTCCTCATCCGCCGCCTCTGTGGCGGCGGTTTCTTCGGCGTGCCCTTCAGCCGTCATCGGCGGTATTCCAGCCCCATGACGCGACGGACTTCCTGCAGGGTATCGCGGGCCGCAGTGCGTGCCCGGTCGCAGCCATCATCAATGATCGAGCGCACCAGATCCGGATTGCCTTCGTATTCCCTGGCCCGGTCACGGAACACTTTCTGCTCGGCGATGACCTTCTCCTCCAGCGGCTTCTTGCAGTCAAGACAGCCAATGCCGGCATTACGGCAGCCTTCCTGCACCCAGTTCTTGGTATCTTCATCCGAATAGATGTCATGGAGCTGCCATACCGGGCATTTGTCCGGATCACCGGGATCACTGCGCCGCACCCGGGCCGGATCCGTCTGCATGCGGCGGATCTTCTGGCTGACCGAATCCGGCTCTTCCCGCAGCCCGATGATGTTGTTGTAGGACTTGGACATCTTCTGCCCGTCCGTGCCGGGCAGTTTGGCCTCCGGTGTCAGCAGCTCCTGGGGCTCCGGCAGAATGACCTTACCCCCACCCTCGATGTAACCGTAAAGACGCTCACGGTCACCGATGGAGATATTCTGCTGCTCCTTGAGCAGCGCCCGGGCCGTTTCCAGCGCCTCGTCATCACCCTGCTCCAGGAATCGCCGGCGCAGATTGCGGTAGAGCTTGGCGTTTTTCTTGCCCATCTTGGCGATGGCCGCTTCCGCCTGTTCCTCGAAGCCGGGATCACGGCCGTACAGGTGATTGAAACGTCGGGCAATTTCCCGGGTGATCTCAATGTGTGAGACCTGATCCGCTCCCACCGGAACCTGACCGGCGCGATACATGAGAATGTCCGCGCTCTGGAGCAGCGGGTAACCCAGAAACCCGTAGGTCGCCAGATCCCTTTCCTTGAGTTTTTCCTGCTGATCCTTATAGCTCGGCACCCGCTCCAGCCACCCCAGTGGCGTGATCATGGAAAGGAGCAGATGCAGCTCGGCATGCTCCGGCACCCTTGACTGGATGAACAGTGTCGCCGACCCCGGATTGACTCCGGAGGCCAGCCAGTCGATGACCATATCCCAGACGCTGTCCTCAATACCCAGCGGGTCCTCATAATGGGTGGTCAGCGCATGCCAGTCGGCCACAAAGAAGAAACACTCGTATTCATGCTGGAGCCTGACCCAATTGCTCAGAACGCCGTGGTAATGACCCAGATGAAGACGGCCGGTGGGACGCATTCCCGAAAGCACTCGCTGCTGGGATTCAACGGAAGTCAAAAAGTGTCTCCTCAGTAATTGGGGTTGGTCGCCCGATTATACGCCGGGAATCGGCCGAGGTTAACCAAACGCAAAAAGCCGGCCCCAGACGGGACCGGCTTCTGTCCATCGCGATGGCGGGAAGCGGAGCTTACCAGCCCGTGACTTCCTTCAGTGCCTTGCCAATGTCCGCCAGACTGCGCACTGTCTGGACACCGGCATCGTGCAGAGCCGAGAACTTCTCATCCGCTGTGCCCTTGCCGCCGGCAATGATGGCACCGGCGTGACCCATGCGCTTGCCGGGAGGAGCCGTGACGCCGGCAATGTAGGAAACCACCGGTTTGCTGACGTTGTCCTTGATGAAGGCCGCCGCCTCTTCTTCCGCCGTGCCACCGATCTCACCGATCATGACAATGGCTTCAGTCTCCGGATCCTTCTCGAACAGCTTGAGCATGTCAATGAAGCTGGAGCCTGGAATCGGGTCACCACCGATACCGACACAGCTGGATTGCCCATAACCGTAGTCGGTAGTCTGCTTGACCGCCTCATAGGTCAGGGTGCCGGAGCGGGAAATGATCCCGACCTTACCCTTCTGGTGGATATGCCCCGGCATGATGCCAATCTTGCTCTCATCCGGCGTGATCACGCCCGGGCAGTTCGGCCCGATCATGACCGCGCCTTTCTGATCGACATACTCTTTCACATAGAGCATATCCAGAGTCGGAATGCCTTCAGTGATGCACACGATCAGCTCAATGCCTGCGTCCGCCGCCTCAATCACGGCGTCCTTGCAGAACGGGGCCGGTACGTAGATCACGGTCGCGGTGGCACCGGTCTTCTGAACCGCCTCGCGCACGGTGTTGAATACCGGCAGCCCAAGGTGTTCGCTGCCGCCCTTACCCGGGCTGACACCGCCCACCATATTGGTGCCGTATTCAATCGCCTGCTCACTGTGGAAAGTGCCCTGAGCGCCTGTGAAGCCCTGACAGATGACTTTCGTATCCTTGTTGATCAATACACTCATGCTTCACCTCCGGCTGCAGCTACGACTTTCTCGGCGGCTTCGCTCAGCGAGCTGGCTGCAATGATGTTCAGACCGCTGTCAGCCAGTTTCTTCCTGCCGTTCTCGGCATTGTTGCCTTCCAGGCGCACCACTACGGGCACGTCCACACCCACTTCCTCAACGGCGCCGATGATGCCTTCCGCGATCATGTCGCAGCGCACAATACCGCCGAAGATGTTGACCAGAACCGCCTGCACCGTGCGGTCCGAGAGGATGATCTTGAACGCTTCGGCAACACGCTCCTTGGTCGCGCCACCGCCGACATCCAGGAAGTTGGCAGGCTGACCGCCGTGGTGCTTGATGATGTCCATGGTGCCCATGGCCAGGCCAGCGCCATTGACCATGCAGCCGATGTTGCCATCCAGCGCCACGTAGTTGAGATCCCACTCGGCGGCGTGGGCTTCACGCTCGTCTTCCTGGGACAGATCGCGCATCTCCGCGAGCTGCTTCTGACGGTAGAGCGCGTTGTCATCCGCACCCACTTTGGCGTCGAGACAATGCAGATCACCGGTATCGGTGATCACCAGCGGGTTGATCTCAATCAGTGCCAGATCCTTGTCCTCAAAGAGCTTTGCCAGCCCCAGGAAGATCTTGGTGAACTGCTTGATCTGATCGCCTTTAAGCCCCAGGCCGAAAGCCAGTTCACGGGCCTGGTAGGGCTGCGCGCCCACGAGCGGATCCACGGTTGCCTTGAGAATCTTCTCGGGCGTTTCTTCCGCCACCTTCTCAATCTCAACACCGCCTTCCGTGGAGGCCATGAAGACCACACGGCGCGTGCCGCGATCCACGACAGCCCCCAGGTAGAGTTCTTCGGCGATGTCCGTCAGTGATTCAACCAGAATGCTGTTGACCGGCTGACCCTTGTCATCAGTCTGGAACGTCACCAGACGCTGGCCCAGCCACTGATCGGCAAAGGCACGGATTTCATCCTTTGACTTGGCCAGCTTGACGCCTCCGGCCTTGCCTCGGCCACCGGCGTGGACCTGGGCCTTGACCACCCAGCCTTCGCCGCCGATTTTATCCGCGGCCGCCACCGCATCCTCAGCATTATCGCAGGCAAAGCCTTCGGACACGGGCAGCCCGTAGTCAGCAAACAGTCGCTTGCTCTGATACTCGTGCAGATTCATAGATCACAACCTGTGTTTGTCAGTGGAAACCGGTTACTTTTTCTTGCGCCGGTTAGCCTTGTGAATGGCCATTCCATCAACCCCGAGCGCCGCCTCATGGACGGATTCGGACAGGGTCGGATGGGCAAAGCAGGTCAATGCCAGATCCTCGGCGCTGGAGCCGAATTCCATGGCAATCACACCCTGGGCCACGATTTCTGAAGCCTGATGGCCGACCACGTGCATGCCCAGAATGCGATCCGTCTTCTCATCGGCAATGATCTTGACCATGCCCTCGGTCGCATTGGCTGCCATGGCCCGGCCATTGGCTGCGAAGGGGAAGGTGCCGACCTTGTAGGCCTCGCCTTCCGCCTTGAGTTCCTCTTCGGTCTGGCCAACCCAGGCCAGTTCCGGGTGAGTGTAGATGACGTTCGGAATGCAGTTGTAGTTGACCTCGGTCGCCTTTCCGGCAATCCGATCCACTACCATAATGCCCTCTTCCGAGGCCTTGTGCGCCAGCATCGGACCACGCACCACATCACCCACGGCATAGATTCCGGGAACATTCGTCTGGCATTCGTCATCAACAAACACGAAACCGCGCTCATCCAGATCCACGCCACTGTCAGAGGAAAGCAGCTTTTCCGTGTTCGGCGTACGGCCAACAGCGACAATCAGCTTGTCGCATTTGAATTCCTGCTCGTTGCCGTCGGAATCCTCATAGGTCACGTAAACCAGATTGCGCTTGATCTCGGTTTTGGTCACCCGGGCCTTGAGCTTGATGTCGAGGCCCTGCTTCTTGAAGTGCTTGAGCGCATCCTTGGCAATGGTCTGATCCACACCACCAAGGAATGTCTCCTGAGCTTCCAGAATCGTGACTTCGGAACCCAGCCGTGACCAGACGCTGCCAAGCTCCAGACCGATGACGCCGGCGCCGATGACGCCAACGCGCTTGGGCACTTCATCAAATTCAAGCGCTCCGGTGCTGTCGACGATCCTGCCTTCGGTCAGCGGGGCTGGCGGAATCTCAATGGGACGCGAGCCTGTGGCGATGATGATGTTCTCAGCACCATAAGTGGTTTTCTCACCCTGGGCATCGGTCACCTCAACCTGCTTGCTGCTGAGCACCCGCCCCCAGCCCTTGATGGCCGTTACCCCGTTGGATTTGAACAGCCCGGCAATGCCGCCGGTGAGATTGTTCACAATCTCAGTCTTGTTCGCCATCATTTTGGGGACGTCGACATCCAGGCCACTGACCTTCAGGCCCTGCTTCTCGAAACCGTGCTTGGCCTCCTCGTACTTATGGGAGGTTTCCAGCAGCGCCTTGGACGGAATACAGCCCACGTTCAGGCAGGTACCACCCAGAACCTGTTCCTTCTTCTCGTTTTCCCAGCCTTCAATGCAGGCAACACTGAGCCCCTGCTGTCCAGCGCGAATCGCTGCAACATAACCGCCGGGGCCGGAGCCGATGACTATAACGTCGTATTTGTCGGACATAATGTTTTCCGCTTCCTGGTGAATCTGAATGCAACTTTAAACGTCGAGGAGAATCCGCGCCGGATCTTCCAGCAGTTCCTTGATGGTAACCAGGAACTGGACCGCTTCCTTTCCATCAATCATGCGGTGGTCATAGGACAGTGCCAGATACATCATGGGCAGCGCCCTGACCTCGCCATTGACCACCATGGGCCGTTCCTGGATCTTGTGCATGCCCAGGATCGCTGTCTGCGGGGGATTCAGAATCGGTGTGGAAATCAGCGAACCGAAGATACCACCGTTGGTGATGCTGAAGGTGCCGCCAGTCATCTCTTCGATGGTGATCTTGCCATCACGCGCTTTCTGCCCGTATTCGTTGATGCCCTTCTCAACATCCGCCAGGGACAGTGCATCCGCATCCCGCAGAACAGGTACAACCAGGCCACGATCGGTGGATACGGCGATGCCAATGTCCTGATAGCCGTGATAGACCATATCGTTGCCATCGATAGACGCATTGACCGCCGGGAAGCGCTTCAGCGCCTCAACCGCCGCCTTGACGAAGAAGCCCATAAAGCCAAGCTTCACACCATGACGCTTCTCAAAGGATTCCTTGTACTGCTGGCGGATATCCATGATCGGCTTCATATTCACTTCATTGAAGGTCGTCAGCATGGCGGTGGTCTGCTGAGCCTCCACCAGACGCTCAGCGATGCGCGCACGCATCCGCGTCATGGGCACCCGCTTGGAGGGACGTTCTCCGTCCGGAGCGGTGGTCGCGGACGGGGTCGGCGCTGCCGCTGCCGCAGCGGCGCTGGCGCCGCCACCTGATGAAGCCGCCGGTGCCTGCTCAGCAGCGCGCAGCACGTCCTCCTTCAGGACACGACCACCCTTGCCGGTGGCCTCGACCTTTGACAGATCAATGTTCTTTTCCTCAGCCAGCTTTTTCGCAGCCGGGCTGACAATGGCGTCATCGCCGGCAGGCTGTCCGGCTGACTCCGCCGGTTTCGCCTCACTCTTACCAGCGTCAGAGGCCGGCTCTTCACTGGGCTTCTCTTCTGCACCACCCGCGTCACTGCTGCCGGAGGAGGCACTGCCACTTTCCCCTTCGGCAAACTTACCAATGACTTCGCCGCTCTCTACGGTGTCGCCTTCGCCTTTGACGACCTCCTTGATCACGCCGTCACCGGGAGCGACAACTTCGAGTACAACCTTGTCCGTTTCAATATCAACAATCAGCTCGTCACGCTCGCACTGTTCGCCGGGCTGTTTGTGCCAGGTTGCGATCGTGCCCTCACTGACGGACTCTGGGAAGACGGGGGCTTTGATATCTGTGGTCATTGCAATTCCTTCAGTTCAGTTGCGCGTCAAGCCTGAAAGGCGTCGTCAACGAGTTGTTTCTGTTCCTGGGCATGCACACTGGCATAACCGGAAGCCGGCGCCGCAGAAGCCTTACGGCCGGCATACTGCAGATGCAGCTTCGGATTCAACCGGTGCAGTGCCTGTCTCATATGGTGCTGGCTGCAGTACCAGGCCCCCTGATTCATGGGCTCTTCCTGACACCAGACGGCATTCTTTATTTTTCTGTAGGGCGCCAGCACCGCATCCAGATCGTCGTGCGGGAACGGATAGAGCTGTTCAATGCGCACGATCAGGGTGTCTTCTCGGCCTTCACTGCGCAGGCGCTCCAGCAGATCGTAATAGACCTTGCCGCTGCACAGGATCAGACGTGTTACTTTTTTGGGGTCCGGCATTTCCTTCGGCGGCAACACCGTGCGGAAAGTCCCCTCACACAGATCATCCAGCGAGGACACGGCCTCCTTGTGTCGAAGCAGGCTCTTGGGTGTCAGCGCGATCAACGGCTTACGCAGTGGACGCTTAACCTGCCGACGCAGCATATGGAAGACCTGGGAGGGTGTAGTCGGCACACACACCTGAATGTTGTGCTCAGCGCACAGCTGCAGGAAACGTTCAAGCCGTGCCGAGGAGTGCTCAGGTCCCTGCCCCTCATAGCCGTGGGGCAACAGCATGGTCAGCCCGCAAAGGCGTGCCCACTTGTGCTCACCACTGGTAATGAACTGATCAATGACCACCTGGGCGCCGTTGACGAAGTCGCCGAACTGCGCTTCCCAGATGGTGAGCGTGGTCGGTGTCGTGGTGGCATAGCCGTATTCAAAGCCCACCACGGCTTCCTCCGAGAGAAGCGAGTCGTAAATTTCAAAGGCAGGCTGATTTTCCGCTACATGTTCAAGCGGCACGTACTGGGCCCCATCCTTCTGGTTGTGCAGCACCGCGTGACGGTGCGAGAAGGTACCCCGCCCGGAGTCCTGTCCGGAAAAGCGGATCGGGTGACCTTCGTGCAGCAGGGTGGCATAGGCCATGGTCTCCGCATAACCCCAGTTCAGCGGCATGGCACCCTGGGTCATCTTGTTGCGGTCTTCCATGATCTTCTTGACCTGGCGCTGGACACTGAAACCTTCCGGAATCTGCGCCAGGCGCTTGCCCAGAGCCTGCACCGTCTTCATGGGTACACTGGTTTTACACCGTGCTGTCCACTCATGACCGATGTAAGGCGTCCAGTCCACATACAGATCCGTGTTGGGCTCCTTCACCAGGGCATCAACAACGTGATCTCCCTTGTCCAGCTTATCGCGGTAGTCCAGCCCCATCTGCTTGGCGTCATCCTCGGTAACGACGCCCTTTTCAACGAGCTGCTTGACGTAGATATCGCGGGTAGTCGGATGGCTGCGAATCCTGTTGTACATCTCAGGTTGCGTGGCTGAGGGCTCGTCCGCCTCATTGTGTCCGCGACGCCGGTAGCAGACCAGGTCAATGACCACGTCCTGCTTGAACTCATTGCGATAATCCATGGCCAGCTGGGTCACAAACAGCACAGCCTCAGGGTCATCCGCATTCACATGCAGAATCGGCGCCTGCACCATCTTGGCCACGTCCGTGCAGTACTCGGTGGAACGGGCATCCTGCTGATAGCTCGTGGTGAAACCAATCTGGTTGTTGACGACGATGTGCACTGTCCCGCCAATGCCAAAACCGCGGGTCTGGGACATCTGCAGGGTTTCCATGACGACACCCTGACCGGCAAAGGCCGCGTCACCATGAATCACAATGGGCAGTACCTTGTGCCCATCGTTGTCATCACGACGCTTCTGCCGGGCCCTGACCGAACCGCTCACCACAGGGGTAACGATTTCCAGGTGCGACGGATTGAACGCCAGAGCCAGATGGACTTCCCCGCCAGGCGTCATGACGTTGGAGGAAAAGCCCTGATGGTATTTCACATCACCGGATCCCTGATCCAGCGTCACCTTGCCGTCGAACTCATCGAATAGATCCCGCGGGTTCTTGCCAAGCGTATTGACCAGAATATTCAACCGACCCCGGTGGGCCATGCCGATGACCATCTCTTTGGCCCCGTATGAACCTCCGCGCTGGATCAACTCATCGACACAGGGCGTGAGCGCCTCCGCGCCTTCCAGACCAAAACGCTTGGTGCCGGGATACTTGGAACCCAGATACTTCTCAAGCCCTTCCGAAGCATTCAGGCGCTCGAGCAGGTGACGGCGCGTTTTGTCCTCGTACTCAGGGTGGGACCTGACCGGCTCCAGGCGCTGCTGGAACCAGCGCTTAACCGTGGTGTCGACGATGTGCATGTATTCGGCGCCAACGGTACTGCAGTAGGTGCGCTCCAGCCCATCGATGATGTCGCGAAGCTTCATCCGCTCCGCGCCGAAACACAACGACCCGATCTCAAACTCAACATCGAGATCATCATCCTCCAGGCCGTGGAAGCGGAAATCCAGATCCTGCACGTCAGGCCGTCTGCGAATGCCCAACGGGTCCAGCTGCGCTTTCTGATGGCCGCGGAACCGATACGCGTTGATCATCTGCAGCACGCGGACCTGTTTCTTCTCGGCATCGGTAATGTTGGTGGGACCCTGGGCGGGGGAATAGTGGCGCTGGTTCTGGGATATGTGTCGGAACTGCTCGCGGATATCGCGGTGGGGAATGTCGGGGCGGTGATCACCGGGAACACCTGGAAGCTGATCGAAATACTTGCGCCATTCTTCAGGAACCGAGTTTGGATCCTTCAGGTAATTTTCGAACAGATCCTCAACATAGGCCAGATTGCCCCCCTGAAGGTGGGAAGTCCGCCACAACTGCTCCATTATGCTTTCATGCATTGCACTAGCTCGCCTTTATGACCGGAACGTCTTATCAGCTCGGAAGTCGCAACCTGTGCCTTGTGAGCGTCAGTTGCGAAAACCGGCTGCGCGCCGCGGGGTTTCCGGGCGCGCATTTTCTGTTGTTACGCAGCAAGGCCCAACGAGAGCATTACGCCATCGGGCGCCTCCAGTAATCCAATAATCAGGTGGTTCGCTGCATCAGCATAGTCCGAATGTGACCAATTGCCCGTGTCGGATTCAGCCCTTTTGGACAGACGCTAACACAGTTCATGATCCCCCGGCACCGGAAAACGCTGAATGGATCATCCAGGTTGTCCAGACGCTGGTCCGTCGCTGTATCCCGACTGTCCGCCAGGAATCGATAGGCCTGCAACAGGCCGGCCGGACCAATGAATTTTTCCGGATTCCACCAGAAGGAGGGACAGGCCGTAGAACAGCATGCACACAGAATGCACTCATAGAGCCCATCCAGTTTCTCCCGGTCTTCCGGGGACTGCAGCCGCTCAATCGGCGGCTCAGGGTTGTCGTTCAGCAGATAGGGCTGCACCTTCTCGTACTGACGGTAGAAAATTGACATGTCCACCACCAGATCCCGCACTACCGGCAACCCGGGAAGCGGACGAAGAACAAGCTTGCCATCCTTGCCGGCCACTTCCGACAGTGGCGTAATGCAGGCAAGACCGTTCCTGCCATTGATGTTCATGCCATCTGATCCGCACACCCCTTCACGGCAGGAACGCCGGAAGGCCATGCTGGGATCCGATTCCTTCATCAGATGGAGAACATCCAGCACCATCAGGTCCTTCCCTTCCGGAATCTCCACCTCAACATCCTGCATGTAGGGTGCCCGGTCGGTTTCCGGGTTGTATCGATAAACACTGACTAACATCGTGCCACCTCTTGTTAATACTTCCGGATGGTCGGCGGAAACGCTTCCATGGACTGGGGCGCAAAGTTGACGCTGCGCTTGCCCAGCCGCTTCTCTGCCGGGAAGTACAGGGAATGCTTCAACCAGTTCTCATCATCGCGCTCGGTAAAGTCGTTACGGGCATGCGCGCCACGACTTTCCTTCCGCTCCACTGCCGAGACCGCTGTGGCGTAGGCCACTTCGTAGAGGTTCTCCAGCTCGAGCGCCTCAACCCGTGCGGTGTTGAATGCGTTGCTGGTGTCCTCCAGCTTCGTATTCCGGACTTTCTCGCCGATTTCATCAAGCATCTTGAGCCCCTTATCCATGGGCTCACCATCACGGAACACACCAAAGTAAAGCTGCATGGTCTCCTGCAGCTCCTTGCGCACATCCGCAACCTTTTCGCTGCCCTTGCCGCTGTTGAGGCGATCCAGGCGACCCATGGCCTGCTCGATATCACTCTCACTGGCCTCCATGGCCTCACTGCCTTCCTTGAGTTGCTTCTCAATCTGCAGACCGGCAGCGCGACCGAACACAACGAGGTCCAGCAGTGAGTTGCCGCCCAGGCGATTCGCACCATGAACCGACACGCAGGCTGCTTCGCCACAGGCAAAGAGCCCGTCAACATACTGGTCGTTGCCATCCGCATCCTGGGTAATGGCCTGACCGCCGATGTCGGTGGGCAGACCGCCCATCATGTAGTGACAGGTCGGAACAACCGGAATGGGCTCCTTCACCGGGTCCACCCGCGCGAAGGTGCGTGACAGCTCACAGATGCCCGGCAGACGCAGGTTCAGTGTTTCCTCTCCGAGGTGATCCAGCTTGAGCATGACGTGATCCTTGTTGGGGCCACAGCCACGCCCTTCCAGAATCTCCAGCACCATGGACCGTGCAACCACATCCCGTCCGGCAAGGTCCTTGGCATTGGGCGCATAGCGCTCCATGAAACGCTCACCCTCGGAGTTGATGAGGTAACCGCCCTCACCACGACAGCCCTCGGTCACCAGAGTGCCCGCACCATGGATGCCGGTCGGGTGGAACTGCCACATTTCCATGTCCTGAGCCGGGAATCCGGCACGCAGCGTCATGCCCAGACCGTCGCCCGTGTTGATCAGGGCGTTGGTGGTGGAGGAATAGATCCGCCCCGCCCCGCCCGTGGCCATGACGGTCGCCTTGGACTTGATGTAGACGACTTCGCCACTTTCAATCTCGATGGCGATGACACCAACCACCTGGCCCTGCTGGTTTTTCACCAGATCCACTGCGTACCACTCATTCAGGAAGGTGGTACCACCACGGAGGTTGGCCTGATACAGCGTATGCAGCAGAGCATGACCGGTACGGTCAGCGGCGGCACAGGTCCGGGCCGCCTGACCACCCTTGCCATAGTCTTTGGACTGGCCACCGAATGGGCGCTGGTAGATCCGGCCATTCTCGAAACGCGAAAAGGGCAACCCCATATGCTCCAGCTCGTAGACCGCACGCGGACCAACCGAACACATGTACTCGATGGCTTCCTGATCGCCAATGTAGTCAGAGCCCTTGACGGTGTCATACATATGCCAGCGCCAGTCATCGTTGGGATCCGCGCTGGCAATGGCGCAGGTGATGCCGCCCTGGGCCGAAACGGTATGGGAGCGCGTTGGAAAGACCTTGGAAATACAGGCCGTATTGATCCCGGATTGCGTCAGCTGCTGGGCGGCCCGCAGACCGGAGCCTCCGCCACCGACAACCAGCGCATCAAAACTCATCGTTCTCAGATTAGACATGGTTCAAAGCCCCCAGAGAATCTGAACACCCCAGACGAGGTAGACAAACATGATCAGGCCACAGACCGCCTGCAGCAGAAAGCGCGGCGCCATCGGCTTGATGTAATCGGTAGTGATGGTCCAGAGTCCGACCCAGGCGTGGATACCCAGGCTGATCAGCGCCAGGAGGCTGAACACCCGCATCCAGGTCTGCTCGAAGAGCGCCGACCACTGCCCGTAATCCAGATCCGGTGCGGCCAGTACATAGCCGACCAGAAAAACGGTGTAGAGCGCCAGCACAACCGCCGACACACGCTGCATCAACCAGTCGTAAACGCCCGTACGACCGAGATTCGTTACACTTTTCACCATATCCAGACTCCCAGAAGCACTATGATGATGGCGGATACGATAAACGTCAGCTTGGCGCCCAGGCGCCCACCCTCAAGGGTCTCGCCGATACCCATATCCATGATCAGATGCCGCACTCCAGCTACCAGGTGATAGGCAAGTGCGGCCAGCGTACCCCATACAACCAGCTTCGCGAGGAAGTGATCCATAAGGCCTGCCACAGCACTGAAGCCTTCCTGTCCTGACAGGGAGGCATCCAGGCCGTAAAGCAGAAACGCCATACCGACAAAGACAATGATGCCGCTGATCCGGTGGAGAATGGATGCGATGGCCGGCATCGGGAAATGGATGGTACTGAGTTCGAGATTGACTGGTCTGTTCGTCTTCACAGCTCTCTCACGCTCTTTTGAGGTGTTCCGGACCGTTTGCGGGTCTGCCGGAACCCCTGGTGGATTGTTTGTTTGATCGGACTAAACACTGATGCTTCCACCGACTCTGCGGACGGCTGGCAAGGGAAGGAAAATTCCGCCTGCGTTGGCGAGCTCCCGTCTCCGGGCTTCGAATTATAGATATTGCCCCCTGTAATTACAAACGCTTCAGACTGGGTGGCATGTCATACCTTAGTCGGATTGACAAGCCCGCCACCCGCGGATATGTTCCGCCCCCAACCCATTGCAGGGACGTTTTACACAGTTACGCAACCCCTGACCCTTTAGATCGTGACGACAGGGTGCTAGTTTTGCGATACTTGGTCCGCTGACGCCGCCCCCTACCCTGTTCCACAGGTCGAGCGGCACATTTCTGCGCCTTTGCAATGCCTGATATTGCTGAATTGACAGGAGAACACCATGTCCAACGAGAAAGCGACGCTTTCAGCCGGTGGCAAACAGTATGAACTCCCGGTTTATTCCGGCACGGTAGGACCTGACGTCATCGACGTGCGGGGCCTGGTTCAGGATGGTTGGTTCACCTACGATCCTGGCTTCGTCTCAACGGCGGCCTGCGAATCGAAAATCACCTATATTGATGGTGCTAACGGTGTTCTCCTTCACCGCGGCTACCCCATTGAACAGCTCGCCAAAAACGCCGATTACCTGGAGGTATGCTACCTGCTGCTCCACGGCGAACTTCCCAGCAAGGAAGAAAACGAGCGTTTCCGCCGCACCGTGAACAACCACACCATGATCCATGACCAGATGTATCACTTCTTCAAGGGGTTCCGCCGCGATGCGCACCCGATGGCCATCATGGTGGGTGTCGTTGGCGCACTGTCGGCCTTCTACCATGACACCATGGACATGACCAATGAGAAGGACCGGGAAATTACCGCCTTCAGACTCATTGCCAAGATGCCGACCATCGCGGCCATGTGCTACAAGTACTCCATCGGTCAGCCCTTCATGTACCCGCGCAATGACCTGAGCTATGGAGAGAACTTTCTCTATATGATGTTCGGTGTGCCGTGCGAGGAGTACAAGGTCAACCCGGTACTGGCCAAGGCCATGGACAAGATCTTCATTCTGCACGCGGACCATGAGCAGAACGCCTCCACCTCCACAGTCCGACTGGCCGGTTCCACCGGCGCCAACCCCTTTGCGGTGATCGCTGCCGGCATTGCCGCCCTCTGGGGCCCAGCCCACGGGGGCGCCAACGAGGCCGTGCTGGACATGCTCAACGAGATCGGCGACGAATCCCGTGTCGAGGAGTGCGTCGCGCGCGCCAAGGACAAGGATGACCCCTTCCGTCTGATGGGCTTCGGCCACCGGGTCTACAAGAACTTCGACCCACGCGCCAAAGTCATGCGCGAGACCGCCCACGAAGTACTCAGCGAGCTGGGCCTGGAGGACGATCCGCTGCTGCGCATCGCCCAGCGCCTGGAACAGATCGCTCTGGAAGACGAGTACTTCATTGAGCGTAAGCTCTACCCGAATGTGGACTTCTATTCCGGCATCATCCTCAAGGCTATTGGCATTCCCACATCCATGTTTACGGTCATTTTCGCGCTGTCGCGCACCATTGGCTGGTTCGCTCACTGGAACGAAATGGTCAGCGGCAACTACCGCATCGGCCGTCCGCGCCAGCTCTATACTGGCTACACCCAGCGCGACTACCCGCAGAAGTAATTGCTGCACGCTCAAAAACCCGCCTCTGGCGGGTTTTTTTGGTTTGGGCACAGGAAAAGCGACAGAACAGGAAGCACTTCATGGCAACAGCGATCACCTTTATCGGACTCGGCGTCATGGGCTACCCCATGGCCGCTCACCTGGCCCGCCAGGAGAGCTTCAGCGTAACCGTCTACAACCGGACCCAGGACAAGGCCCAGGAGTGGGCCCGGCTGAATTCAGGAGAATCTGCCGGAACCATTGCCGGGGCGGTCCGCGAGGCCGACGTGGTCATCACCTGCGTGGGCGCGGATCCTGACCTGCGCAGCATTTACTGTGGCGACGACGGCATCATCGCCAACGCCGCAACCGGCGCCCTTCTGATTGACCACACCACCGCCTCCGCAGGCGTGGCGGAAGAGCTCTCGGAACTCGCCCTGCAACGGGGCCTGCTTTTTCTTGACGCCCCCGTTTCAGGCGGCCAGCAGGGGGCGGAGAACGCTGCTCTGACCATCATGTGTGGCGGTGATGCCCGCGCCTTTACCCGCGCCCGCCCTATAATGGACTGCTACGCCAGGGCCATGAATCTGATGGGTGGGACTGGCAGTGGCCAGCTCACCAAGATGGTCAACCAGATCACGGTTGCAGGTCTGCTTCAGGGCCTGTCAGAAGGCATCCATTTTGCCGAAACGTCGGGTTTGGACGTGGAAAAAGTGATTGAGGTGATTTCCCAGGGGGCTGCACAGTCCTGGCAGATGGACAACCGTGCCAGCACCATGATTGAGGGCGAATACAACCACGGATTCGCCGTGGACTGGATGCGCAAGGACCTGGCCATCTGCCTGCAGGAAGCCCGCGACCGGGGTGCCTCACTGCCAGCCTCAGCGCTGATCGATCAGTTCTATGCCGATGTGCAGGCCCTGGGTGGCGGACGCTGGGATACCTCCAGTCTGCTGGAGCGACTGAGAGCGAGAAGCTGACGCGGGGCAGGCGTCAGCCTGCCCCGGTTTTGCTCTTGCCTTTTGCAGCGGTTTTCTTCGCGGCAGTTTTCTTTGCTGCGGTTTTCCTGGCAGACCCACCTTTGGCCTGGCTGCCGGATGAGCCCTTCTCCTGAGGCACCCAGCGGCCATCACGGTACCAGGCCTGCCAGCCTGTGGCCTTGCCATCCTTCTCTGACGCCACGTACTGCTCCTGGGTCTTTCGACTGTAACGCACTGTCGTCGGATTGCCTTCCGGATCCCGCTCCGGCGCCTCCAGAATGTAGGCGTATTTCGGGTCCAGCTCATCGGCGTGAGGCTTGATCTCCAGAACCATGGGCGGACGCGTCTCACGGTTCTTGGGAAACTGACTGGCCGCCAGGAAGAGCCCGGACGCACCATCACGCAGCACATAGGTGTCATCCACCTTCTGGCACGGCAGCTCCGGCATGGGGATGGGATCCATCTTGGGCGGCGCTGGCTCGCCACTGCGCAGCAGTTTCCGGGTGTTCTTGCACTCGGTATTGGTGCAGCCGAAATACTTGCCGAAGCGTCCGGTTTTGAGCTGCATTTCACTGCCGCACTTGTCGCACTCCAGCGTCGGCCCCTCATAGCCCTTGATCCGGAAGCTGCCGTGTTCAATCTCATGGCCCGGGCAATCCGGGTTATTCCCGCAGACATGGAGCTTACGCTT
>LKMJ01000265.1_pt1 | contig 36507 bp, 35 predicted proteins | sample 643391 | NCBI WGS metagenome assembly LKMJ01 (sample SAMN04112250, study PRJNA286221) | soda lake metagenome | biome: soda lake; feature: Kulunda Steppe; material: water; isolation source: sample PL-Br10 brine of Picturesque Lake | place: Russia: Kulunda steppe | collected 2010-07 | reverse complement strand
GTGGTGGTGGTGGTGTGCAGGCGCTCATGACTTTTGTACTAGGTTAGTGCTACTAACGCATGCACGCAGTGATGACTGTGCCACCTCTAAGTCAATTGATGCCCAAGTATTTGGTGCGTCTTTTTTCTACAAGTCTAAGGAGCTGGATGCTTTGCAGCGTTTGGCTCCTGCAGAACAAAGCTGCTACGCGTATATGGCCAAGTTGTCGCATGCTGCATTGGCACAGAGTCTAAGGGGGGAGGGCTTTCCCAATGACCTTCCAAAAGCATTTGCGCATTTGGGGGGAGTGCACAGCTCCTCTCTTCAGTGTGTGCCTCTCAAGCCCGCACACCTTGCGCAAGCCTGCACAGCGTCGCCTGCACATCCCCTGCTGCCTGCGTGCACAAACAGATGGCCAGGCTCACAGGCTCACATGCTGATACACCCACTTTATGATACATTGTGCCCCTGCCTGCTGCAGGCGTGGATGTGACCAAGCTAGAAGCCGCAGCTGCTGCATCGGGGAAGGCTGCCTCCAAAAAGACGGTCGCGCGCAGCGACCGCACGCTGCTCGTCAAGAACTTGCCGTACTCCTCAAGGTGGGCACAGAGGGCTTTGACTGCACTGGGCACTGACTGCACTGCTGGGGATGCTCTTGTATCTGCCAAAGGCCGGCCCCATCGATCCTTTATCTCCCTGTCTGGCTGGTGAACAGCATTTTGCCTGCGATGGCAGCCATGGCCAGGTGCTCCTGCGTGCATGCATGGCCCTCAATACTGGCATGCACAAGCAACAACGTCTCTCATGCCTTGCAACAACACCTCTCATGCCTTGCAGCTCTCGTGCCTTGCAGCAACAACACCTCTCATGCTTAGCAGCAAGCAAACAAAGCCGAGCGCCGCGCGCTTCAAAAGGCACACAAACTGCATCCCATGATGCGCAGTGAGGAGGAGCTGCATGCAATGTTCTCGCGCTGCGGCCCCGTCGCGCGCCTTGTGCTGCCGCCTTCCCACGCGCTGGCGCTGGTGGAGTACAACGAGCCCCAGGACGCGCGAGCTGCATTCAAGGTCAGAAAAAAATGTGTGTGCGCATGTATGTGTTTGAGTATGTGTGATTGTGTGTGCGCGTGCTTGCACTTGACGAGGCGCACAAGCCAGTGCTTGCAGTTACAAGTGCATGGGTGTGGGTGTGGGTGTGGGTGTGGGTGTGCATGTGCATGTGTACATGTGCTTGCACTTGACGAGGCGCACAAGCCAGTGCTTGCTTGCGTCCATGCATGCATGCATTTCTTAGCTTTCTGGCCGCTGCTGCAGCTCTTGCCCTATCAGCGTTGATGGGGCATCCGTCCATGCCCGCCTTGTACCCTTCAGAGGCACCCCCTCACAGCCCTGCATCTGGCGCGCAGGCACTGGCAGGCACACGAGGTGTGCACCATCACCAGCATGTGTGCCTGCTGCTGGGCTTGAGCAGCATGTGTGCCTGCTGCTGGGCTTGGGCAGCTGCAGGCGTCAGCAAGCAGACTCCACCATTGCAGTGCATTCACCACCACTGTGCGATCACCAGCACAGTGCAACCACTAGCACAGTACAACCACCAGCGCAGCGCGACCACTAGCACAAGCACAGTGCCACCACCAGCAAAGAGCACCCACCAACACGGTGCAGCCACCAACACAGAGCACCCACCAACACAGTGCTACCACCAGCACAGAGCACCCACCAACACAGTGCTACCACCAGCGCAGAGCACCCACCAACGCAGTGCATTGCCCACGCACTCTTGCGGCCACAGGCGCTGGCGTACAAGAAGTACCAGCATGTGCCTCTGTACCTGGAGTGGGCACCCCAGGACATCTTCAGCACTCCAGCCTCGTCCAAAGAGCAGCAGCAGCAAGCCAAGCGTGCCGGCCAGCCAGCCGCGGCCGCGACTGGGGGCGCGGGCGCCGGGGCAGCGGCAGATGGGCAGGCAGGCGCTGCTGCGGCGATGGAGGGTGTGCAGGCAGGCAGTGCAGGGGGGGAGGATGAGGGGGATGAGGCTGACGTGAGCACGCTGTACGTGAAGAACCTGGCGTTTGCCACGACAGATGCCGGGCTGCGAAAGCACTTTGACAAGGTGGGCTAAGGGTCCGCCGCACCAACAGAAGGGGCAGGTGTGGTTGAGCACATGTTCTGTACCAATGCTGTGTTGGAAACTCACACCTTGTCTGAGCCAAATGGAGCACGTTCAGCCGCAGCCTGGGCTGCGCATGCACAGCTGTTGCGCTCCGTCGCCTCCTTTGTTTTGCATGCGCGCATAGCTGTGCTGCCATGCTGCTGGGCGTGCGCGCAAGATTGTGTCCTTTTGCCGAGGGACCCGTGCCTCAGCAGTACGCCCCGCAAGGCACACAGGGCGTGCGTTGTAGCTGTCTGGCAGCATGCCCCAGCCACAACATGCCCCAAAATCACACTGTGTGAGGGGGGGCGCAAGTGGGCGCATGTGTGCGTGCCCATGCATGTATGTGTGTGTGAGTGTGCATGTGTGCGCGCGCAACGGGCGCGCAGCTGCACGTCAGGCGGATAAAGCGCCAACCTGCCCCATACCGTGCTTGTTCGTTGTCATTGGCTGGCCTATTGCAGCACTGTGCGTGGTAGGTGGACAATTGCAGCACTGTGCGGCATAGGTGGGCCGCTGCAAGCGCCTGGTCTTTGTAAGCATGCTCAGGGATGTGCGTGTTGGCCCGGCTGCGCTCTTGCAGGTTGTGAGCGCAGTGGGGGGCACCCTTCACAGCGCGCGCGTGGCCAAGCGAAAGGGTCCCAACGGGGAGATGCTAAGTGCCGGGTTTGGCTTCGTGGAGGTCAACAGCCCGAGCATGGCCGCCCTGGTCATCAAGCAGCTGCAGGTGTGCCCTGTGCTGTGCACGCAGTCTGTGTGTGTCTGTGTGTGTGTGTGTGTGTGTGTGCGCGCACGTGTGTGTGTGTGTGTGTGTGTGTGTGTGTGTGCGCGCGTGGCTTTGCCTGGCTTTGCCTGCACAGCAGCAGGTGCGCCAAAGAGAGTCTACCTCATTCAACTTTTGACTTGTAGGCAGCTGTTGGCCTTGACATCGGTACAATAGCGTTGTGATTGTCAGGCCTGTACAGGCGGCAGCAGGGCGTCATGAGCAGCAGGCAGCCCAAAACAAGGGGCGCCTTTGGGAGACCAGGGCCCTGCCCCAGTGCATAAATAGCCACCACGAGGCTCCTTTGCAAGACCAGGGCCCTGCCCCAGTGCATGATTCACCACCACGAGGCGACCCGGAGGAGCCTGTCAATAGGAGCTTCCTTCTGACTTTGCCACTCCAGGTTGCCTTGTGGTGGTTGTTCATGCTACATGGGGAGCGTGGGGCTGAGCCCTGGGGCTGCTCCAGGACCCTGCGACAGAGGCCCTGTGACAGAGGCCCTGACAGAGGCCCCGCAGCGGGGTCATCTCTTTAAGCAACACTCCCGCTTTTGTGTTGCCCCAAAACTCGTCTCTGGCACCAAGGCTCATCTCTAGCCCCAAAGCTTGTCTCTGGCCCCAAAGCTTGTCTCTGGCCCCAAAGCTCGTCTCTGGCCCCAAGGCTCATCTCTAGCCCCAAAGCTTGTCTCTGGCCCCAAAGCTTTTCTCTGGCCCCAAGGCTTAACCCTAGCCCCAAAGCTTGTCTCTGGCCCCAAGGCCCGCCCGCCCCTGGCCCTGAGGCTGGCAAGCACTGCTCAGCTGCTCCAGGCCCCCTCTGCCAATATGTGACCTCTGCAGGGATCCATGCTGGACAGCCACAAGCTGTCAATGCAGCTCAGTAAGCGCCGCGCGCCCGGCGCACCTGCAGCAGGGGCCAAGGGTCCGCAGCAGCAGCAAGGCCCAGGCGCTACTGGGGGGGCGGAGCAGCTGCAGGGCAAGTCCAAGAAGGGGGACGGCACCACGACCAAGCTGTTGGTGCGCAATGTGGCGTTTGAGGCCACGCGCAAGGTACGCGCTTCATTCTTCGAGTTATCATGGCGGGAGAAGGAGGGGAGGACGGGGTCCAGTGCTGCCAGGGAGTTAAAAACGTCTGTCAGGTCCTTTCAGGGCACCCTTGGCCTGCAGGCTTTGTTTTGCCAGGGGCGATGTCACAGGCGTCCTGAGCTTCTGATGCATGTTTGCGCCTGTTCTTGAGTAGCTCCCCCGGCCATCTGCCCTTTACTTATTTCTGCGCCGCTGGGGCGCATCCTTTGTCCGCCCTGTTCCTTTGTGTAGCCAGTCGCGGCAAGAGAGGCCATGCAAAGCCATGCAGGGCCATGCAAGGGTGCTGCTGCATGGCGGCAAAGGGCTTGCAAGCCTCGTGCAATGTGCGCGATGGTCAACCACAGGGTCTACGTAAAGTGATGAGTGGGTGGCTCCTTGTGGGCCTCATGGCTAGAAAAAAGTTGACCATTCCAACAGCTCAATATGCTTGAATGCATGCACACAACAAATGCACGTGCACTTGCTCACAAAGCATACATGCACGTACACTTACATAGCCTACGTCGCGCAGTGTACTGCACACGCACGTACGCGCACGCACGCATGCATGCCTTGTGCGCTGCTTTGCCAGTGCAGCACACAAAACAGTTGGTCCTCAGCGCATTCTCACCTATGGGAGCAGCACCCCTTTGGGCTGGCATTCTCACCTATGGGAGCATTCTCACCTATGGCAGCATTCTCACCTATGGCAGCATTCTCACCTATGGCAGCATTCTCACGTATGGGAGCATTCTCACGTATGGGAGCATTCTCACCTATGGCAGCATTCTCACCTATGGCAGCATTCTCACCTGTGGCAGCATTCTCACCTATGGGAGCATTCTCACCTATGGGAGCAGCACCCCTTTGGGCTGGCATGCCCATCTCTGGCGAGCTCCGCTCTCTGTGGGTGTGTCACAGGATATCTTGGGCCTGGTGACGCCCTTTGGCCACCTGAAGAGCTGCCGCCTGCCCAAAAAGTATGACGGTCACCACAGGGGCTACGCGTTTGTCGAGTTTGTGACCAAGCAGGAGGCGCGGAATGCCTTGGAAGGTGTGTGTGTGTCTGACCTGTTCATACAAGTGGCCTTTCCATGCCTGTGCGGTCCTGCTCCTGGCTGCTGGCCGACCTGGTCCTCAATGAGATCAGGGTTGACGTTTTCAACATCTCCAAAGCTCCTCTCCGTTGGCTGTGCAGGTGTCGGCGGTGTGCACCTGTATGGGCGGCGCCTGGTGGTGGAATATGCAAAGGATGACGAGGGCTTGGATGAGTTGCGGACCAAGACGGCTGCCAAGTTCAAAGGGGAGGAGGTTGAGGCGCTGGCACCAGCAGCAAAGCGGCTGCGTAAGAACTTGTGATTTAATCTGTAACCATCGATAACCTTTCAGAGCATGGTAATGATGTTGGCTGCTTGGCGTCCTTGCTTGCACCAAATCCATGCACAGGCTGTTTTCTGTGATTGTTTTGGTAGTAGCGCGGATCGAAAAGAATTAATGAATGAATTCATCTTGCATTATTTGCTTTAGCCTTTGCTGTGGCTGAGCGCCAGCTATTCTTCCCCCATGTAACAAGCAAGGATTACAAGGATAACAAGGATGAGGCTTTCGATCAAGAATTGCGACTGCTAGCCTGCCCATAGAAAGCAAGCGAATCATGTTAAGTTACAATGGGTTTAGACCTTCAGCCAGATGGGTTGACTGCTGTCTGACAGAATAGGTGGGCATATTTCCTGCGGAGAAAGACCATCTGGGGATTGTTTAATGGAAGATGGCATGTTACTTATCCTGGAGAGTATCATTTGCCTCACGATGGTTGCAATCGTGGAAGACCTGTGATTCCAAGTGGCTGTCTTGTAGCAAAGAGTGTGTATACAGAGTCTAAATTGATACACGCTGCGAATGACATTATAAGGGAGATCAAGGAACGTCATGCATCATGATGTATTTGGGAGTCACTAACTCCTTAGTAAGGAGACCGCATCACCAAGGCCCTGGTTGCAGATAGAGCATGCCATGGTGGTAGGTCAATTGTTTACAATCTCTCGCAGGTAGGTGTTACTGATCTCTAGTAGAGAGAGGCTTCCAATGATGCAGGTGCCTGGTCCTGAGATCCACCACAAAATGAGCGAGGTCAACAGGTTCACAATTTAGCAGGTAATATTTGAAGACTCTTCACGTCGGATGTGAGAGTGTGCCGAACCCTCCATGGCTGATAAGAGGACCAAAAATCACAAGACCTCGTGCTCAGCTGTATGTCAGCCTGCAAAACTTTTTTCATTGTGTTGCAGCGGGTCAGGGAGTTGTCTAAGCGCATTACTGCTCGGAACCAATTGAATTGTAGGGGCTCCAGACCAGCAATCGCACAATACACCATGAGGGAGCAGTGTCTCTGACCCCCAGTGTTCTTTTCAACACTGCTAGCAATCGCTTCAGGATAGGCTATCCTGGATAGCCCATGGGATCGTCCATCTCTTTGCCTTGTCCCAGGTTTGGAATAGCCCAGATTTGACTTCAAGTTGCATACATGCTAGCTGGGATCGCGTACGTTTTGAGGAGCCAAGATCGTGTTCCTGAACAAACTTTTTTACTAGGAAGTGAGCTGCAACATTCATGAACCTGATCAGGTTTTGATTTGAGGCAGCAAATGAATTGAGGAGACTTAGGGACATGGGTGGTAGCAGCACCATATGGTTGATGCCAAGCGGATAAATGTGGTACTTCGACGCCCTGGCAAAGCTCACAGCTGTGCGCGTAACACAGCTTGATGCCATTTACTGTATGGACTTCGAAGACCAAAAAACATTTAAATCGGAAAATATAGCGCGACCAGAGAAAAAGAAACGTGTGCTTTCAATTTTTGAACGACATCTCATGTGATCTCAATGAGTGAGCTTGTGCAATTCAACGTGGGCGGAAACAAGTACTTCACCTGTAGGTCTACTATTTTCAGGGAACCCACATCCAAGCTTGCCAATCTTGTACAAAATACCCAGCCTTTTGCTGATGGGAGTTATTTCTTGGACAGGTGAGCGAGCGCTTGTAATGTTGTGTGCTGCGTACCACCTGCTTGCATGCAAGTGCAAGCACATGTATGCATAAATATGTCTGTCCATGCATATCAGTACTGCCATGCTACTACTACTTAGTACTCAACTTAGACATGTGGCATCACACATTGCACTTAAAATCACATGCGTGCGCACCTGCATGCGCAAGCGCATTCACTTTCACGCACATATGTGCACAAGTCTACTGCATGTATGTACACCACATCACACAGATGCAATGGGATCACAACTCCACAAGCACCTGCACGCTGACACACGTTCGCAAATGCACAAACACACACACACTTACAAACACAAGCAAACAGTCCCATGCACTGACAGACACACACCACACAACATACAACATACAACACACACACAACCGCACATGTTGGCAGGGACCCCAAGCACTTCCAGCTCATACTGAACTGGCTGCGCGACGGCTGGTGCTCCATCCCTCCCAGTGCGGAGGGGCGCAAAGAACTCGCTGCTGAAGTGCGGCACTACGGGGTGCGTACGGCATTGCTTCACACTCCTGCCCCACATTTCTATCCTGCCATGTTGTTGTGTTTCTCATTGGAACTCACTCCTAGGGACGCTGCATGACCTGCTCCACCTGATGATGCCTCATCAGTTGTTTGTCTTCTCCAATGTGCCAGTGCAATGGATGGCGGCTGTCCCCCAAGGACTATGCACGCAGGATGGTCCCGAAATGCATGGTCCCAGCCTCTGCCCTGTTTCCTGCCCCTTTCCTCTCCCCGCCCTTTTAATTATTAAGCAACCTGTGTGGGAAGTAGGCAGATGGAAGGTATGGATTGGCCGGAGCACAACTGTGATAAGCAGGGCAACTGCCGCATGCTGCACCATGGCGGGCGAGGTGGTTAGCAATCAGTCAGTACGAAACACAGCCCTCACTTGATCCCACAGAGCTAAACATAGCTCTCTCCAAATCCCACAACACATCCGAACGCAGCGTGCACTGGCACCCTGCTTTCCTTGGCAGCAATGCACGTGCAGAAATTGCCTTGAGGCTCACGTGCGAATCAAATGCAGCTGCGTGCATGCCTGATGTATATTGTCCCAGCTTGAGGCAGCCTGACCTGCTGTTCTTGTTGCCACAATGCATGGTTTGGAAGAAGACGTCGCTGGGAGCGAGAACAAGTACTTGCCCTGGTACACTGTGTTGCTGCTCAGTTTGCCCCACCACCAAGTCAAAGGGTGTGCCTGTGCCTGCACGCGCTTGTGCACTCGTGCACACGTGGCTGCTTGCGCTTCATTTGATGTGCAGCTGCTCGGCATGGACGCCTGGCTGCGCAGCCAGACCTTAGGAGACCGCGCGACTCCTGCGGAGGCGGCAGCCGCCGGCGGCGGCATCTTGGGGGCGGGCCTGGCAGCACGCATGGCGGGGACGGGCGGCTACAGCAACAGCAGCGGGGCAGGGTGGGCAGGGCTGGGGCTCTCGGGGGGGGCAGGGGTGGCGGGCACTGGCACAGCGACGCCAGCCATGGACAAGCCTTGGACCTCAGGCATTGGGGCTGGCATGGTGGCAGGCGGCGCCAGCAGCCCATACACCGCAGCCCGCGCAAGTTCCATACACTCGCGGGGCTCGCGCGGGCTGTTTGGGGGCGGCGGGCTGCACGGGGCAGCAGAGCGGTTCGCGCCGTTGCCGCCGCGGCAGGGGCCGGGGGCGGGGGCCGAGGGCGGAGGGGCCCTGAATGGCAGCTCCGCCAATTACCCCTCAGCTAGGCTCTTCACATCCTCCATCACGGCCACGCCCCAGCCCGCGGCTGCCTACGCGCCTGCCGCGCACAACAGCTTTGTGGCACCCACACCAGCGGCTGCAGCCACCCCTTTCCCTCCCCCCCCTTACCATATGCCGCCCAGCAACCCCACACCAATGACGGCTACGCAAGCGCCCCTGCCCGCCACTTACGCCTCCTCGCCGGCCTATGCCCCGCTGGCTGCAGCTCCTCCCTCCAGGCCTACGCTGGCTACTCCTGGCTACCCAAGCATGCTTGGGGGCGGGCTGCACAGCATGGCCATGCCCGGCGTAATGCCCACGCCCTACATCCATGCAGGTGAGGTGGCCGTGGCAGGGATGATGCCCACGTCCCTGCGTTTGAGGTATCTGCCTTGTTTGCAGCAACCAAGAGTGCTTGCCTGGGTCATGCCGTGTTTGTTGGAGCTGAGGGTCATGCCCAGGGTTCGCAATACAACACTGCTGCACCAAGTGTGCTTGCCTGGGCACAGTTAACGACTACAATCAAGGGGACATACCTGGGCACCGCTAAAGCGGCTGCTACAGCCATGAGCGTGTGCTCCTGCCGCGCTGGATGCGGCGCGCACCTCTGTGTGCTGCCATGATGTACCACACGAGCAAGTGGAGACACACAGACATAAATGCACACATGGACATCCATGCGCGCGCGCGCACATGCGTGCATAAACACACACGGGAGGCAGGAGCTGCTCCTTGCAGCAATTTGAGCGCACAGGCTGTTTGCCTTTGGCTTGCGTGCCCCGTTTGCTTTCTGTGCAGGAGGGCCTGGGCCGATGCAGCTCCAAGCACAACCACAGCCACTGCCGCAACATCAGCAGGCACTAGCTGTTACGCCTTCTGAGGGGGCTGCTCTGGGCAGTCTTGTGCCCGGTGGGTTGGGATCTCCAGCAGCCTCTGCTCGTTGCTTGGTTGAAGTGACCTGCTCGTGCATGCATTGAGTAGCCTGCTTGTGCATGGATGCTGCAGCCTGCGCTTGCCCTCGCATGAGGTTCCTTCAGGCCTGCAGCCTAACCTGGTCTGCTGTGTGTCGACCACATCCACTTGGTCTGTCTACCGTTTGTCAGCCACATCCACATGGTCTATCTGCCGTGTGTTTTGACCACATGCAAATGGTCTGTCTGCCGTGTGTCAATTACATCCACATGGTCTATCTGCCGTGTGTCAACCACATCCACATGGTCTATCTGCCGTGTGTTTTGACCACACCCACTTGGTCTATCTGCCGTGTGTTTGACCACACCCACTTGGTCTATCTGCCGTGTGTTTTGACCACATCCACTTGGTCTGTCTGCCATGTGTTTTGACCACACCCACTTGGTCTATCTGCCGTGTGTTTTGACCACATGCAAATGTTCTATCTGCCGTGTGTTTTGACCACACCCACTTGGTCTATCTGCCGTGTGTTTGACCACACCCACTTGGTCTATCTGCCGTGTGTTTTAACCACATCCACTTGGTCTGTCTGCCATGTGTTTTGACCACACCCACTTGGTCTATCTGCCGTGTTTTGTTACCACACCCACTTGGTCTATCTGCCGTGTGTTTTGACCACATCCACATGGTCTATCTGCCGTGTGTTTTGACCACATCCACATGGTCTATCTGCCGTGTGTTTTGACCACACCCACTTGGTCTATCTGCAGTGTGTTTTGACCACACCCACTTGGTCTATCTGCTGTGTGTTTTGACCACACCCACTTGGTCTGTCTGCCGTGTGTTTTGACCACACCCACTTGGTATATCTGCCGTGTGTTTTGACCACATCCACATGGTCTATCTGCCGTGTTTTTTCACCACACCCACTTGGTCTATCTGCCGTGTGTCAACCACATCCATATGGTCTATCTGCCGTGTGTTTTGACCTCATGCAAATGGTCTATCTGCCGTGTGTTTAGACCACATTCACTTGGTCTGTCTACCGTGTGTCAACCACATCCACATGGTCTATCTGCCGTGTGTTTTGACCGCATGCAAATGGTCTATCTGCCGTGTGTTTTGACCACACCCACTTGATCTGTCTGCCGTGTGTTTTGACCACATCCACATGGTCTATCTGCCGTGCTTTTTTACCACACCCACTTGGTCACGCGGTACTACCCGGGAGGGGAAGGGGCATGCAGACCAGGCGGTGCGTGCTTTCAGCAGCTCCTGAGATCAATGCGGTACGGGCTGGCACAGGCAAAGGGTAGGGGACTTGGGTAGAATGGGGCGCATTGCCTGCTTGTTTCATATAGCCTGGTCTCCCTGCTTGGGCGCATCTGGCTTGCTCACTGGCCTGCTGCCCCCACAGCCCACCTCTCCTGCTGCCTACTGCCTCCACAGGCTGCTGCTCCTGGCCTGAACCCAACCTGTTACCTCTGCTTCCAACTGCCCTCGCTGCATGCTGCCCATGGCCAGCCTCAGTGGACGCCTTTCCATTGCCTGCTCACTGTTCGAATCACACCACGCACCCATCTCATGTGCCACTGCCTCATGTGCCAATGTTCAAATCACATTGCGCATCCACCTCATGCGCCACTGCCTTTTGAGCTCCCTGCCACCCGCTGCTCTTGGGAACAGTGACAAAGCAGGCATTTCTGCTGCTCGTCTCTTTTCTTGTGCACAGGCAGCACGCCCGCAATGCGCAAGCAGGCCTTCCGAGACGCCGTGCAAGCGGCCACCATCCCTCTCCCACAACCAGGGACCGTCCTCAGCCAAGGTTTGCCCCCACAGGTGTGTGTAGGAATGTGTGTGTGCACGTTCGTATGTGAGCACACGTGTAGGATTGGGTGTGTGATTGTGCATGCCTGCATGCGCATTGGGTGTGTGATTGTGCATGCCTGCATGCGCATTGGGTGTGTGATTGTGCATGCCTGCATGCGCATTGGGTGTGTGTATGAATGTGTGTGTGTGTGTGCACGTTCGTATTTGAGCACACGTGTAGGATTGGGTGTGTGATTGTGCATGCCTGCATGCGCATTGGGTGCACCTCATGCTTGGAAGAGCAATGCATGGGTGCAGGCACCTCATGCTTGGGAAAGCAATGCACTTCCTGTGGCCTCTGCCAGATGCATGAGATCTAGAGCCTTCAGGGTTGAGGAACACAGAAGCACGGAAGTGAGGCACCTCAGGCAAACCTGCCCTGCCCAGTCTGTTGGCTGCGCCTTTGCATGCAAATTATTTCCGTCACATCCACCACTCACGGTCTTTACAAGGTGATGCAAGGTTCAAGATCCTCTGCGTAACCCAAGGGATGTATTTACGCTGGGCGTTTGAATTGCGAGCTCATGGCTGCCTGTAGGGCGAGCTGTCTACGATTGGAGGTGCAGCTGGGAGCAGCAGCAGCAGCAAGTGGACAGCAAAGTACCTAAAGAACTCAGAGCTGCATGACGTGAGTGAGGCACTGGGTGCATTCCCTAATGCAGAATGGGCAAGGGCAGGGAGAGAGGTCTATGTTAGGCCATTGGCTCATCCTTTTTCACACATGTCCACATCACAGAAAGGTGGTGTAATGACAGTATGGCCGTTAAGAGGGCACGAAACACATTCTGAGTAAATCAATTTCAGTACCCTCAGGTGGGATCGGCTTCAGACCCTGACAAGGTGCCCGATGCACCATTGGAGTTTGACCTGTGGTAGGTTAGGTTAGGTTAAATTACATAGCTGTACCTGCCGAGCGAGGGCAGCTGAGCTGAAGCCAACCAGGCCGGCAACCAAAACCAACTCAAAAAGCAATTGCACAAGATGCAAGGACCTGTGGTAGAGCGCACGCTTTGATGGGTGCAGCTGCGTTCTTAATGCTTCTTGATTGCTCGGGCCATGCATTTTTAAGCTCTGCTCTGCGCGTCCCAACAATTAAGCTGTGAGGGGGAGCTTGGTTGACATCAGCTTGATGAACCACAACGCAGGTCGTAAACACCTTACTGGAGCTCGCGTTTTCTGGCCCTCATCCAGCCCTGCGCACTGGAAAAGTGGTCATCCACATTACACCAGGTACTGATCTTGTATGGATTGGGTTTCATACGTTAGCCGGATCTCGCGCTCTGGCAGGGTGGCGATCAATTTGGGACTTGGCCTGAATTGATTCTCCTCAAAGAGAGGTGTGACAGCCACTGCAGTCTAGGCCTGGGATTTTTGGTGTACTCCTGCTTAAGTTTGTTGCAAGTCCACAGGCTGAAATCGTCTGACCTGGTTTCAGAGAGTTTGGGCAAAGATGCACTCAGGAAGCATAGCCGAGTTCCCCTGCAACAGAAGTGTGGCCCAGGCCACAAAAAGCATCATCAGCACTGCCTTCAGAATTATGCAGCGCAGAAGGCAGCTGATAAGAAGGGGCATCCTTTTGTGTTGAATCATTCATGATTATTCATCTTTTGCATAGAGTGCTGCTCAGAGCAGACAGTGTGAGGGTTGCTTTCACTGCATCTCCATCACCAATGCACCATTAGAGGGACGCCGATCAGAAAGTTCAGCATCAGCTTGCTCCCATGCATTCCCAACTGCTCTGGAAGCTTTTGCTTTTTTGACATAAGACTGCCAATGCCTGGCAAAGGCTGCACGAAACCAGTGATGGAATTTGTATGTGCAGGACCCTGCGAGCATACGTCCAGTAGCAGCCTCATTCCCGGAGGGCTGAAGCAGCAGCTCAGAGGGAAGCAGCTGGTGAGCATCAGTATTGCACTGATGCCTTGCCTCTTTCTGATGCATTGTGAGACGGACGCCCATGCTGGTGGACATTTGGAGCTGATGGGCTCCTTGAGCTACTGCAAAATTTTATGCAAGCTTTTTGACAGAGTGCAGCTCTTAGCCTTTTGCGCTGCATCCTCCATCCCGAGTTTGCTGAGCTTAGAATTGTGCTAATGGTGCACACTTGTGCCTAAATACAATCACCAGACTGGCAATCCATCTCCCGCACCTCGACGGTGCAGCATGCTTAGCGCCTCTGGACACTTTTCACTCAAATGACAGGTTGTTTGCATCTTCAGAGACTGTGCCTCTTCAAAGGTTGGCCTCACATGCTCTGAGACCTTGTGCGCTGACGTGCTCATTGACCTTGTATGCTCAGCCTTACATATGCTCTGAGGCCTTACACCCTTTGCCTTGCAGGCTGTGCGCGTGCACAACTTGGGCAGTGGCTGGTCCTGCGAGTTCCCCATCCGCCCCAACTGTGATGTCACCCTGTTTGAGAAATTTGCGAGCTTGGCGGAGGCAGTGCAGGTGTGGGCTTCAGGGGATGAAGGTGTTCGCGAATGTGTATGATTATGTGATTAATCGTTGCCAACCTTGTACAGGACAAGTGGCCATGACCCAGCTCACAGTAACTTATTCTGATTGCTGCCTGCCAACCTGTTAAATACCTGGATCCGTGCTCGCAAAGTAGCGTATTCTGAGCACCAACCTTGCAAGACTCTGTGGATGCAACGTCCTTTTGGCACAATACTCAAAATCGGTAATTGGGCGCAAGCAGGCTTGATTTGTGGTTTTGGAGATAGCATGATTGCTATTGCTATGTTGACAGCTATGACTTGCAACATGCACGCACGCCGCAGGATAATTGGTTTGTTCTGTGTGCGATCTTGAAGGATCAGTTTGGCGTGCTCATGGCAGAGGATTCTCCTGCTTCCTCTTTTGCGAAGTCCCCTGGGCTCTCTACCAGTCTCTCGGGTGGCTTCGGGAGCGGTAATGGCAGCGAGGCTGATACAGGGAGGAAGCCAGCGCCTAGCAGCAAGCTACTTTGCCAGGCGTGCAAGCATGCCACTTTGGCCATTACGCTGCACAAGATCATTTGAAGAGAGGCACAACTGATGGACAAGTATAAAATTTGGCTGAGGCAGGGTTGCATGCTACGAAGGCTACGGAGTGTTTTGTACAAACGCACATGTGCGAATATGTTGGGTATATGGTCTGGAGCAGGGGGCGGCTTGCCACCCTCTAGATCCTCACTAGTTCTTCTTTTTCCCTGGAAATCTTTTTCCCTGGGAGACTCATGGCTCTTTGGGCTGGCCTGTGTCTCTTATTCCTCAATTGATGAAGGGAGTAGTTTCACTGTCTACGCAAATTTTCTTTTCTTTTATTTTATGTATTCTCACTGCTAGCGAGTTTGCTTTTCTTTCTTATATCGATCCGTAGATAATTGTTAACGACCATACAGAACCGACTCAGGAAACTTCCTGACGGTAAACTTTCAAACAACGGGGCGGGAGGTTGAAACGCATCACCCTCGAGGAAAGCTGGGCTCCTTTTTTTGCTCGACGATTAATTCCGGCATCTTATTTAATTTCTAAGAGGTCCATTCCATGGTGAGATTCCAGGTTGATTTGTCACCCGGGATCAAGGATCAGGATTGCCTCTAACCCAGGGTGTGCTGCCCCCTTCACACTTGTATAACATGAACAAAAATTGTGTCAAAGGGGGATACGAATGTCTCTGGCTGACCTGTTCCTCGTGCCTCGTGCCTAGGCACACACGCAGGCTAGCCCTGCCAGTGCATGTATGCATGCAGGATACAGAGGTTGTGAGGGACGAGCTCATCAGGCTGAAGAACACAGGAGTCTGCTCCCTGCCTATTCTGGAGGCCTTGCCTGCACGCGCCCAGAGGAGTGAAAAGGATTGCTATTGGGGCCTTGGACCAGATAAGGGCCAGGGCATTCGAGGAGAGCCCCGGGTACGCAATTTTTGGCAGATTAATTTGCTCTAGAAATGGATGTTTCTGCATAGAGCAAGAGGCAGGAACCCTTGCTTGAAGGGAGAGCCAACTTTGTGCTTTCACTTGAATCAGGCAAAGTGACAACTTGTCACTTGAAGACGCTGATCAAACAATTCCCTCAAACATGCCGCCCCTCCTCCCAGATTGAGAATGATGAGCAGTTCGACAGGCGTGATGGCAGCGTGCACCAGCTAGAAGAGGGAGGGGCCCCAGAGCGTTTGCACCTCATCTACACACAGGGCAGCATTATGTTCAAACCCGCGTCCAAAGGCACCACTGGCTGGTGAGCACCTTCCCAAGATGAAGGCATGGGACGGGCATCATGGAGCACTGCCCATATGTACTGCTCATGCTACCACGTGCCGGTCCCCTGCATTATAATGAAAAATGCAGTAAGGCTTGCAGGCGTGTGCTGACCATGTTTTTGGCGTGCGCCCCTCTGAACATCAGCCATTTGCTGCAAATATAAACAACAATCACGACCTGGGCATTCCAGGGCTTTCAAGAAGTATGTCTTAGCAGAATACCAGAGGAATGGGGTTGACGGAAAGGCGGACAAGGCCCTGGGCGAGGTCGACTTAAATTGCTGTAAAAAGAAGGACAAGCCCTGCCAGCTTGGTACCGAAAGGGTGTACAAGACCTTTCCCCCCTGCGTATACATGGTAAGGCGTGCATGTGCACAGTACCACCCATGTCTGTGCAGCACACGTTCATGGCATGCCTTGGCAGTGTGTACAGGCCCGCTGACGTGTCCGCGACTAGCTGAGGAGGCTCCCCCTGGGTTACCTTCAAAGTCTCAGGATTGCTTGCTTGACTCCTGGGCTGCTGGTGCAGGTACAGAAGAGCCAGAAGGACGCCAGTGGCAGCCCCTGCACAGCCACCACCTCCAGCGCTAAGCGCCGCAAGTATGGAAAGCAGCCCGAGGTCGGAGGGCAGAGGGAGCGTGGGGAGCAAGCAGATCAGGCAGGCCCCAGCACTGCCGCCACTGCAGCCCCTGCAACACTCAAGCAGCCGGTCGGGGCAGCTCAGCTTTGGCAGCTGCTGGGTGGGTCACAGCCTGGGCAGGCACAACAACAGGCACCACAAGGGACGGCCCAGCCTCTGCTGCAGGGAGGGTCAGCTGCACCCCCCCTAGAGCAGCTCCAGCCAGCCCCCCTAGAGCAGCTCCTGCCCTTGGCGCCCCATGCTTGGCGAGCCCCTGGCCTCCTGCAGCACCCCTTCCAGCAGCTCCAGCACCAGCGCCCCCTTCAGCCCTTGGCAGGGCCAGGGTGTGCGCAGTCCGAGCCGGAGCTTCCTCTGGCCTGGAGCTGGGCACAGTCAGACCCAGCCCCGCCCTCCTTGCCGCTGCCCCTGCATGTATTGCCGCAGTTGCCTGCAAGCCCCTTCACAGGATTCCAAGCATCCCAACAGAGCTTGCCTGTGACCAGCGAGGGTCTAGGTGGGCATGAAGGCTTTGACCCGGATTTGTTGGCTGAGGAGGACCTGTTAACCTTGGTGGAAGATCTGAGCAGCGATGTCTTGATGGCTGAGATTGAGGGGCAGCAGCAGCCGTCGCAGCCGCAGCCGCAGCAGCAGCAGCAGCAGATGGGTGCGCACACTGTGCCAGGCAGCTCGGCGGCAGCGACAGCTCTGGACTTGCTGCCTGCACAGGGCAAGGAGCTGCTGCTCTCCCTGTTCCCACGCTGCTGGCATGAGCATGGGGTCCAGGCAGCAGCCGAGCACACGGCCCAGCCAGCCAGGTGCTGCCTTGCAGGCCTGCACCAGCCTTTGGAGCTCCTGCAGGTGATGCTGCAAGACTTCAGCCCTGAAGGCCTGCTGGACCTTAAGCTCCCCCAAGACCCAAAAACAAGTGCGTGCCTTTGGCTTGATTGGGGCAGGTATCCCATCACTCTGTGTGTGCCTTGCAGGAATCAGATCAAGCCCTGCTGGTGTCTAAACAATGGATCCCATAAGGTATCGTCATAGCGTCTGGATCCGTGGAACTCATTCCTTGCTTACAAGGTGTGGTCAATGCATGCAAATTTACACGATGATGCAGCGTTAGATAGCAGCACAGTTTGGCACCAGGACTGCGCAGCTGAATCCGCACCACCATCCAACCAAACAGCCATCATGATGGCCACCACCAAGACAACAACTGCAAGGGAGCTGCCATCCCCATGCTCTGCCTCCAAGTGGCGTACCAGCATCCCCACTGCAGTGATTTACTGCATCTCCGGCTGGTGATCCACACAGCAGCATCCCCACTGCAGTGATCTCCATCTGGTACTCCCCACTGCAGCATCCTCACTGCTGTGATCCCCACAGCATCCCCAGCTGGTGATCAAGCCCAAACTAGCCATCAGTGCCCAAGCAGCTCATCCCATACCCGCTGAGGGCATTATTCACGTCTTCCGAGAGAACTTCATTCCATCCCAATGCACTTTCAGAAGCACCACCATGGCTGTGTTCATCTGTATGCATCCAACCTCGCAACTCAAGTCTCCCATGTCGCTCAGAGCATGTCTTGCACAATGTTACGCACAGCCATGTCTTACAAATGTGATGCGCAGCAATGTCATGCATCAAAAGTCTCCTGCCTCGAGCCTGGCCATGCCTGAGCCACAGGGTGTTGACCACTGCCTGACCGTGCCTGAGCCTGACCGTGCCTGAGCCTGACCGTGCCTGAGCCTGACCCTGCCTGAGACTGACTGTGCCTGAGCCTGACCGTGCCTGAGCCTGACTGTGCCTGAGCGTAACTGTACCAGAGCCTGACCAAGCTTGACTGCGCCTGAGCCTGACTGCGCCTGAGCCACAAAAGATGTTGACCACTGCCATGCCTTAGGCAGTCAGCGGTTGCCAAATGAGACCCACTTTTAGGCTTTCTTACGTTGATCGCGCACTTTTTTGGGCGCGATGTTCATAGCTGCATTGATGCTTTGCGTTTGTCCTCCAGCGTTGGCGCACTGGATGGTGGCGCCAAGCATGGAGGCCGCGCTGCTTGGCCTGGATGAGACAAGGGAGACCATGCCTGAGATATGGCAGGTAGGCCAATCTTGCACGCGTGTACCAGTCTACGCGCAAAAACATGTACAAAGCCATGCATACAGTGCACAAACTCTCAAGCTTTCGTTTGAAGTTCCTGAGGGATCAGGGACTTTGAGCAGACTCTGCTCAGCAGACTCTTAATCATGCCTTGCCTGACTTTTGTGCTGGCCTAGATTGTGCTGCCATGATGTTTGTGTGCTAGGCTTGGTTGCACTGCCGGATGCTTTTGTGCCAGCCTAGGTTGCACTGCCTTGATAATTGTGCGCCCAGGCTGCGCTGCCATGATGTTTGTGTGCCAGCCTTGGTCGCACTGCCAGATTCCTTTGTGCCAGCCTAGGTCACTCGGCCATGTTTGGAGACCCCCTAAGCTTTTGCCCAAGCATGTTGATGACGCTCTGGGTCTTCAGTGTGATCCTGTTTTTCTTTGGTGACTTTCCATGCTTGGCACTCGCTAAACCCCTTGTTGTAAGGCTGCAAATCACTACTGGTGTCCGAACACAGATAAGGACCAGAGTATTGCCCAATCCCCGGCGTCCTGTCTTTTGAGGCTCGCCAAACAGACGCAGCTCATGCAGATTGGCTGGTTGATGCACAATATGCAGGGTGGGTCACCCAAGGTGACAGCTTGTATACTTGCCTTGCCCACTCACAGGTGCATGTCATGGGAGCGATACGCGAGTATTTGCCACACGACACGTGGCAACAGTTGCTGCTGCAGCCCGAGAGCACCGGCAGCACATGCCTGCACTGGGCCATGCGCTATGGACATCGCTTGGACGTTGTTTCTTGGCTGCTTGGACGCCCGCCGTGCTGCAGGTGCGTGGCTGCTCAGGCGTCCTGTGCCAGCTCAACAATGTCACACAGAAGTGCGCACGTTCAAGCACCATGCTCTTGGTGCACATGCATTCATGCATGAGCATGACAAAGGGAGCAAGCACACAAGCCCTCCTGCATGAAATGTGCAATTGTTGAGATCATTTGTGACTGTGCATCTCTGACACACATGCGCAAATGAAGCCACATCCTCGGCCAACACCAATTCCTGAAGCAGTTTGTCTGTGGAGGTTCATAAGGCCTCTAGAAAACAACACGAGGTTCTTTGTAAGCACTTGAAGGCAAAGAAAGTTATCCTTTACACCGTTCTTCTTGGTTTGGGAGGCTCTATCTATACCTCACATACTATAAGTCATCTCAAAGAGCTCCTGATACACAAAAAGCCCACAAGACTGCTCTCAATTACATTCCCATTCTGTGCTCTATGCACACAAACTGACAAGAACTAGATGCGCTCTTGAGAAATCCAGTTGCTCTCAAGGTCTTGGTCTGGAGTAGGGGGCGGCTAATCACCCTCCTGATCCTCACTAGTTCTTCCTTTTCCCCCGTGGAGGAGACTCACGGCTCTTTGCCAATGTGTTTTCTTTTCCTTAATTGATGTAGGGAGTGGTTTCACTGCCTGCGTAGATTTTCTTTTTCTTTTCACGTCCCCAAAAGGCCAAATGCACACAAAACACGCGCATGACGCTAAGCAGCATCTGTTTGAAGTGCTGCTGGGTGGTGATGCCAGTCCGTGAGTGGTTTGAGTGTGCATGAAGATTGGTCAACTGCATGAGTGAAAATTCAAAGCACCGTGATGGGAATGCTCAGGAAGCATACACCTAAACTGCGTGCCTGACCTCATCTGGCATGGATGCACCTTGCTTCTTCTCTCTCACAAAATAAGTCTTGGTCTTTGCTGTAATGTATTGTCGCAGCAGCAGCAGCAGCAGCAGCAGTAGCAGCAGCAGCGGCAGCAGTGACAGCAGCGGCAGCGGTAGCCCTGAGCAGCCCCATTTGCCTGCCCCAAATGCACCAACCCTGGAGCTTCTGTGTGCGTTTTCGTGCCGTGGCTGGACATGCCTACTCTCAGCAGCCCGTATGGCAAGCGAATACCGCCAAAACATGGGGATTGAGGGTGGTGCGGGTGGGGGCGGAGGTTGGGGCAAGCAGCAAATCAGCCAGATCACCCCTGCAGCTAGTGCGCCTGCATTTGACAAAATTAAAAAGCTCTTCAAAGCGAGCACCCTATGGCTGGAGGCTCTGGAGGCTAAGGCGGGAGGTGCAACATCTGAGGCAAGGTGGGTGTGTATGTGTGGTGTTTATACTTGCTTGTGAGTGTGTGCATGCATGTGTGTGTTTGTGGGTATGTGCGTACATGTCAAAGAAGGTATGATTTACAACTCATAACACATTGGGAAGCATGCTCCAGTGCATACTGTACGTTATGTGGTACTGGGATTAACTCCAGCAGAATACGCCTGCTCGTATGTGTGCACATTCGTGGCTGCTTAATCGCGTGCAATGCCAATGGGGGTACAACTAAGGCCCAAATAGGGGTATGCTTTTCAAATGTCACTGGAGCATGTCCCCCTTGGTTGGCACCTTTCAAGCTTACCACTAGCATATAGCCCAACATTCAAGGTTCTAAAGCAGCTGAGCTTAAATGGTGCCAACCAAGGGGCTCATGCCTCATTGGTTGCAGCATGAACCCTACTTTTGACACCCAATTCTCCAAATCAGATCATCCACTGAAAATTACTTCATGTTTTTTGGTGCTGTGATATTCATGTAGTGAACAGTAAAAGAATTGAAAAGACTCGGTGGTTGGTGAGATTTGCATTTTAAGCCATTTGCCTTGGGTAAAGCCTTTGGGGTCAAAATGTGTCTAAGAATGCACCCCTTTAGACCTAACCATCAGCATCCAGACTCATCTTGTGTCATACAAGGTGCAATGGTGGTGAATTGGAGGAGAAGTTGGCTCTGCTTGGGTTGTTATGGCTCAATACGCATTGAGAAGACGCAGTACCTCATGTGTGAGCCTGATTGTGACGAGTTTGAACTTTTGTGACCTGAATGCATGTGTGCAACTCCCCTGTTTCAGTCTCTTTTTCTTTCCCGACCTTTTTTTTCCTTTTAATAACGGCATGTGCCATTATTAACATCAACACTCTTGCCTGATGCCATTGTTGTTAGACACAAAGATGAGTGCATATTCTGAAAGACCCTTGGGCAATTTGCTGTGCAAGTGCAGTGCAAGCAAGTCTTGACATATCTCCATACAAGATGCAGGCAGTGATGCTTCCAGCATTAATTAAGAAGATACATGCACGCATGCATTCATGTGATGGCACACAATCATACACAGTCTCAACAAAATGCAGCATGCACACGTGCCTACAAACACACTTGTAGGAAGGAAAGTGTCCAAGTGCTACTCAGAGATATCGACTCCAAGAGGTGGAGGCTCATGGGCTTAGACGTTATGAAGGAGATTGTAGAAAGTTGCGGGTACAGGCTTTTACCTGCCATTCAGGTCGGGGATTTCATGAAGCAATTCCTGCAGAAACAATTGCAATTTGTTTGACGCACCCTCAATCTTTTGTATTAACTATGAGCAGCCTATGATTTAGATTGGTCATTTACGAGCAAGCAGTTGTTGACCTATTTTGGGTTGGGAGATGGTCTTGTTTGCTATGCTTTGTGTCTCATTCTAAAGTTTTGTGAGATTGGTGGTGATAGACAAAAAAAGCTGGTTGAAAAGGTCAAGGATTAAAAGATAACGGCATGAAGACTTCAAAGCATCAGCAAGAGGGATGAAACTTGAAAGATTTGCTTTTGGTGTCCTGTTACAAGTGCTTTACTCCAGCAAATCATGTATCACGTTTGCGTTTCTGCTCTCGTCTGATTGCTAATACTATCCACATATTGATCTGGGGAGGTCGGGCATGACCCAACCTTGTAAGAAAAATGGCACAAAATGGAAAAATGGCCACATTTGAATGCTATCTACATATTGATCTGGGGAGGCCAACACAAGCCCATAAACAAATGGCCACAATTTGAATGGCAAGGCATCCCGAGGCCTGAATGCGCAAGAGGAGGAGTGCAACTTGTGTGGCCAGACCATGCTTGCGTTCTATCTGAATAGGCTTTGGATCCAACATGCAATGCTGTGATTTGTGACCACAGTCAAATGCACACAAACCAGGCAAGTGGAAGTGTGTACGATGAAAATATTCACCAGTAGCTGTTGGCTTCTGCAATCAAGAAGAGGGCCATAAATTCATGACTGGTACTGGTTTAAAATCCTTTTCGCTCCAGCGTGCCAGCCTCTGTACTCTGACCAGCAGTGCTATTACTGTTATTAAGAGGCAATTAGGTACTATCAGGGAGGCTCGCCCTTAACCTTGCATCCCCCCTTCAATTGTCGAGCATGTCTCATGAATCATGAGTCATGATCATGCACACAATCTGACTTGCTTTGTGCATAGCATAGTGCATGCTTTCGTCTAGGTATTCTTTTTGAAGCTATCTTAGCACTTAACTTAGTGGATTAGTCTGATTTTCCTTTCTGTAATCGATACCTTCTGACAAATCAAAACTCTCTCACTTCTCACCTTTTGCGAGTGGAGTAAAACCTCTGTTAGTCATCTTACCAACCACCTATGGCATAGGTAACCTCTCCAATTTACAGGGAGCCAGTCGCAGCCTCCAGCGCCCCCGCCTAAGTCTTGAACCTTCAAGCAATATAGCTGATTGTGCAAAGGACTAGCATTGTGGTAAAGGCGTTGCTGTGCACCAGTCCCGCCGTATTACATAGAAGTACCTACCAAGGAGGCCATATGGATGCCTGCCCTAGCTAGCAACGAACTTTACCTCAGTGCTTGGCCTGTTTGTGTCATCCTTTCTACCAAGTCATTCATGGGTTGTAGGCCTGGCAGGTTCCAGATTTGCTGGCACGCATTCAGGCAATAACCTTTCCTTAACGTGCCAGTGCTGACCGACTGGGAGTGGCCCTCATGTGTGCTCTGGCACATTAGCAACAGGATTGTTTGCCCATTGAAATCGAGGAATGAATGGACACCAATGGTAATTTGCTCAGCTCAGAAACAATGCAGCAAAACCTTGAAAACCAAAGACACAAAAAATTGATGTTTTTCTGCCTCAAGAACTTGGCAACTCCAATTTAGACAAAAAGGCAGCAAAAAACCCAGCAAAAAACCAACCGATTTTCTGCAAGTTTGCAACGCTCTTGCAGTGAGAAACAAGATGCTCCTCTAATGATCGGGGATCATCTGTAAGTCAAAATTGCGAATCACTCACAGTTCTAACTTAGAGTGCCTGCCAACATATGAGTCAGAATGTGTGATTCGCAAATTTTGACTTTTGAGTATCAGTCAAAATATGAGTCAGAATCATATGTTTGATTGCTGACTTCGAGGACCCTGTCAAGGCATTCAATTTCAGCAGTGTGCATGCTCAATAAGAAGGGTCCACTAGCTAGGCATTGTCTAGACTACCTAGGGCCTCAATGCACAAAAGGATGACATATGCACGCACTTGCACTGCCAGATCATGCTTGCCGTGCTCTCTCCAATGTGTGTTAAGAGAAGGGCTCCCCCTTCAGTGTGCTTATCAACAAGTCACTGAGGACAAAAGTTGATGTTTATGTCATATTGTAACAGCCTTCAACAGGCGCTTGCAAGCTTCAATCAAATACACAACACTAGCAGAGCAGAGCAACAGAGCAGGAAATTCAAAGTTGTCACCATAACTCAGCTATAAGACTTATTGTTGCTCTCCGCATCAGGCACAGGGCACACTTTTGCAGCTGCTGTACTTGTGTCAACTGGCCCATCTCATGTCATCTGTTCATCTCAACTATGCATTGCTCCTTTTTTAAGCCTACTCTGCTTTGTTGGCAGGGATATGCCCAGATGGAACATGCTTCGTGTCAAACCTTGATCGCCAGACCTTGACCTCCTGCTTAATGCATGCTAGCCCCGACTGGCGAATCCTGCATGAGCATCCAAAGCTTGAGCATCAACCCCTCGTGCAACGATGGCGCAGGTTTGGGCAACCTTATTTGCATTGCATTGACTAATACATATGATATGGGCTGGCGAACGCCGAACGCACTTGAGCTGGTTTGCCACGTGAACGAGGCAATCTTGGGCGTCCTCCTCCATCCCTCTACGCGACGGCCATCCTGGCTAAGAGAGACAGCGTGCTCATAGCCCACGTAATGAGAAGGATTGCGAGACAAAAGACGAGGCAAATATCTGCGAAGAGCCTTCCACGCGCGGGCTGCATTCAGGACTGCGTCTTGATGAATATAGCGGCTATTTCATAGCCTGATGTACTTGGCACATGAGGATATATGTTATGGATGAAGAATCGGTGGTCACATGTAAGTCATTTAAATCACACACAGCACAATGATAAATGTCTTGAAAAAGAAATAAGAATAAAATACTTGCTCAAGGATTACGGCCCACCAGATGCATTGCTACTCGCAATGATGCCTTCTCGTAGTTCCTCGACCTCGTTGTCTGAGGAAGCTTTATCACCTTCACGCTCATCAGAAACATCATCAGGAGCACAGCAGAACACCCAGAAACAAGAGCTTAGAGAGCACGAGCTTCCCAGGCAGCAACAACATGACCAGCGAGATGTAGTCAGCAATCGCTCAGTCTCCAGCAGCCCATGCTCTGAAAAGTGTAGTTCCCACAGTAGAAGTCGGGGCTCAGACGCTGTGCAGGCTCAGTCTTGTTGGCAACCCGTTCGTGAGCGGCAGTCTGTGGCCGTGGAATTAGCAAGAGAGGCCGCAGCCAAGGCAGCAGGAGCAGCGAAGCTGCTGGAGTCCGCACGAGCGACAGCTGAGCAAGCCAAGCAGGCTGCTGCAGAGGCCAGAGCTGCCGCAATCGAAGCAAAAGAAGCGGCGGAGGAGGTGGACTTGGCAGCCACTGCAGCTGCCGCTTCAATCTCATCTTTGGCTGCCCCTGATGACGGCTGCTCTAATGGCGAGCTATCCGATCCTGAGATGTGCCAGTCCCCTGACGCCAAGGGTAGGCATAGCACAGTCAGGGTGGGTCCCTCCATTAAGCACAGTGGCAGCAGCCTTCATCTGGCAATGTGTTGCCATTTTGTTTTGGCAAGGCAGAACAGCTGCTCCACAGCTTGCCACAACTCCTTTGCTGAAGCGGGGCCTGGCTTAGGGCCTTGCACAGCAGTAATTGTCCAAACGCCTGTAGTGCCAGAAAGTGGCAGACACGTAGGTGTGCAGTGCTGCTGGTTGACAAATGCTTGCTGTCAGTGTTTCGGTAATGAGAGAGGGGCAAGGGGCAGCAGCCTTGATCAGGCAAGGCCTGCACGCAGAGATGCGCGCACGAAAAACTGAGACACGGGTTCCCTCATGGGGTCTCAGTTCCGAAGCGTGAGATCTTTGGCTTGCATGCTCGCTTGCTTGCTTACGCAGGGCAGCGTCCTCTCAGCACAAAAGAACGAGAGTACTATGACAGTTTAATATCTGAGGTGAGGCAGGCGCACCAGCAAGCTTGCTCTTGCCCAGCACATTGTTTCATGCGTGCCTGCTATGCTTGACTAGCCGTAAGTGCGCTTGCAACTGTGCCTGAGGGGGCTGCAAGTGATGCGCTGGGCTGCAGGGGCTCACATGAGGTCGCATGTGTGACGTGCTTGTGGTAAGCACAAGCAGAAAGACTGTCCTTGTGGGCGCGCATGCAGGGGTCCACAGATGCCCTGAGCCTCTTCCTCCTTTTTGACAGCGAAAGGTGATGCAGAGCATCTAGCCTGCTCGTCCATGCATTGCTCTTCCTAGGCCTGTTTCTGCAATTGGCTTGCTCATCCAAGCCATCTTGCTGTCATGTCAGCCATTGTGGGTACTTGTGTGTGCAAGCATGGCTACAACAAGCAGTCGGAGCTTGTACTGTTGCGGCTTGTAAGGCAGACACATGCAGCATGTGGACTGCAGTGTTGATTCCATTGGCGCCTTTTGCACTGCGGGCGATGACTTGCACTTGTGTGGGCAGCATCACATTTAGTGCATGTTTCTCACCACGCATCCCATGTGAGCTGTTTCCCAAGCAGCAGGAAAGTCTGACACTTCACTCGCGCTGGACATGCTTACAGGAAAGGCTTTTTGACAAGAGACGACTTTACTGCCATGCTCGGGGGCATTGGCAGGTTGCAGGTGCTTGTCTGCCCATGAGCAAGCACCTGCCCTTAAAGCTTGCCTGAGGCCAAGGGTTCATCCCGTGTCCCTGTGTGCTTAGGTCCTCGACCGGGTGCCCCGTTGGCGCCCCCGACTGCGCCCCTGCGTGAGGTTTGGTGCCAGTTTTGGAATCGGTGGTGTTCTGTTGTCATGGGCAGGCACAGGAGCAAGCGGGCGCATTGTGTTCCGACCCGTACTCGCACGAGCTCCAGGTTGGTCCGCTCCTTCAGTGTCGGCCACTGCGCACAGGCGCCCCCCTGCAGCTGCTGTGTGGCGCACCGCCCCGCATGACATGTGACTGGCACCCCAAACAGTGATGGCGTGAGGGGGCGGGGCCCGGGCGCTGGCGGATGAGGGCATGGTCAAGGGGCTGTGCGCGCAGATGCAAGCACACGTGGTTGGACGTGCGTCAAACAATGCGCCGTGCTTGCATCTATGCGCAATCTCTTCCCCTTCACCCTCCCTGCCCTCCGGTCTGCACCTGGTTCAGTTTTTGTCCTGGACCTGCATTTGCCTGGCGCACATTGTATGTACAATGCACATGGCGCGCACATAGAATCAGGAAGGCTTTTGCAGAGCAACGTGATCACGACGCCAATCTGCAATGCATCAGGAGACGCCCTGTCTCTCAAATCCAGCAATGGTTACAAGTTAGATCCAGCAATGGTTAGATACCCCAAAAAAGCCCTACTCATCGGCCATGCTGGATCCAGGTAGGAAGGAAGCCCAGACCAAGGGCAGGCCAGAGTGTGCCTGGCCCTGTGTCAGCCTTTGTGCCAAGCTGCACGCGCTCGTGCTCTGCCTTGTCCAACCTATCAAACTGTCCGGCTGACAAATGCAGGGCGTGCCTGAAAGTCATCGTGCCTCCCTGGTTGGGCAGCTGTTTGACCTGGCTGACATGGACGGTGATGACGCACTTTCATTGGACGAGTTTTCTTATTACTACTACAGGGACCTTGTGCTACGGAAGGACTTGCCCTCTGGTGTGTAGCATGCATGCTGCCGAATCTGCAGGCTCCTATGCGTATGGGCATGTCTGCAGGTTTGCTTGCCTCAGAAGGCATGGGAATTCCAATGTCTTCAGTTTTGGACAAAATTTTGAGCGCGCTCTGTGGATGTGAGTGTTATACACTGGCATTGCGCGTGTTACACTTTGTGACAAGGACAGCACCTCGAGCCTTACCGTTGCTGAATGTTCTGCATACAATGCAAACAAGCGAGGAGGGTCCATTGGCTTGTCAAGACCAAATGTGGAGCACCCTCCTTCATCTGAGAGTAAGCATCGTCTTCATTGCATGCTGTTGCAAATCACCTGGTTGCGGTACCCGTCTGCCATGATGCACACGCACTGTGAAAGCTTGCTGACAGGTTGCGTGATGGATAGCTTGTGCCTCAAAATGTATAACCTTGCTCAATACTGAGTAGCCCCTGGACTTGTGTTGTCCCTGTCTTGTTTCGCTTAAGAGTGTGTATAGGAATGCACACACATGCATGCATACACGCACACCTCCGCACATCAAAGGTCAACGCGTGCGCGCAAACCTAAGGCTCCAGTTCAATAATTATCTGGAGGCACGCTATGGCTATCAAGCCTCACTATGTGTCATTGCAATCAACACATCAAGATCACCTTATGAATACCACAAGATCACCTTGTGTGTATGCCACTGTGCAACTCACTGATGTCAGGCCAGGGCAAGGCTATTTCGTCTAAATCATACAGGGGCGCAAGTGATATTCCTAACTTCCAATTCTGCTGTGTCAGACTTGTTTGAGGCGTTTAATGTGTATCACTCCCTATCCCCACGAGCGGCTGACCACTCTCCTCGGACGACAGAAGACACGCCTGTTCACTGGCCTAACCGACCAGCATGCAAAATGCTCAGAGGACAGGTAAACCTTGCAGTTGCCTGTCCGGTGGTACAAACACAAGAGTGTAACATCCAGCAATGCATCATGGCGATGTCCTGATCTGATGTCTTAGTATCGAGAAGCTGGACACATGGCATGCAAGTGCGATGAGTGTGCCTTCATCACAGTGCTACTGGCTCCTCTTGGAAGCCCATGCAACTAGGAGATGGCCTGGAGGCTTTAGCTTCAAGCAGAAAGGCAGACAGGTTTGCTCTATATATACAGAACAGTATGCCAGGCAGAAACTTGCAAACAAGGGGTATTGAGCCATTTGGTGTCTAGCTGCTGTTGCTGATTCGACCAGCCTGGCTGCTTGTTGTGTTGATATTGCTTGCGGCAGAGTTGAGCATGCACGACACCGTTTTTTGCACTTGCATGACAGTTCTTCCTCATGACAAAGGATGCTAATCTAATCGACAACCAAAGGCTTTCCAAGGCAGACATTGACATCATTTTTTCGAGGTACTTACAGTCTGCCTGTTGCTGTCGTCTTCACAAGAGGAGCATTCTGCTGATGAGCCAGGCATTTGAAATATACAGGGAAAGCACTGAACACATCCGCTTTCTTGTTTGCCAAGTCACAACCAGGAAACTTTTTTACCATCCATGATTCAAGGCCGTGTTGCAAGCTTGCACCCCTAGACTTTGCTCGATGGGCACAAGTTGGTATTTTTAATTACAGCATGACCATGGGGCACCACACAGTTGTCAAGAACTGCAAAATAATTTTTGACCTCAAGATACGCTCCTGCATCCATGAACTGTATCTGGTGTGTAGGTGCCTTGCGGAAATAGACCTCAGCAAGCCCTTAAGGCCTGAAGGCAAGGTATTAATGCGGTGCAGCCAGTGCAAGAGCTTTGTCAGGTGGGCTTATGGCTAAGAAGCATTTGTTTTCTGGATGCATGCGACTCATTGCTTGCGAGGGACTCTGGGCAGGACTGCGCTGAAATGAGGCAGCTTATTACCATCACTCTATTGCAACCATGTTATTTTACTGTGGTAAGGCGAAAGGTGGTCCTCCTCAGCGCAAGGGCTTGAGTGGTGTGAGGGCATGAGGACGATTGGTAGCAAAAAAGGACCTGTGGCCTGGATGTGAGTGTGTGTGTGTGTGTGTGCACGCGTGGCAAGCCTGCTGGGCATCTGTATCCTTGGAGCACACGCAGGAATTGCCCAAAGCAGTTTGCTGGCACTGTTATGCCGTCCTGTGCCATGAGTCTGGTGTGGCTCAGGTGCACACGTGAGCTCTTTTGCTCCCAAGGCACCCTTTTTGATTGAAAAATCCTTATGACATGGTGCCCTTTGCCATCACTAGAATTGCTCGTCTCCTGGTGGCCCAGCACAATCTTGAGGTATCTCAGCATGCTGCCCATGCACTGCTACAGGTGCTTCAGGTGTGGCAGGCGCAGTAGCTGCAGGTCTTGCTGGAACTGCTATATCTGCTCGCCCGGCACCATGCATGAGCGCGGGATCTACACGCGGGGTGAAGCCGAGTTCACTGCTGTGCGCACCGTGTACCTGCAATTCCTTTATGGGGTGCTCCTACTGTCAGAGAAGCGCCGCACTGGCTTAAACGAGGTGTGGGCTGCCAGTTTGGTGCTGTTAAATAGGTGTGAGGGTGCTTGCGCATATGGGCACAGCTGAGAGCTGCTGCTGAGACTTGAGCCGTTTCCGCAAGTGCAGGAGTGGATGGATGAACCAGAAACGTGCACAATACCTGCGGACATTGGTGCAGGCACGGCCCAGACATGGCTTCAACACCACAAAGTTGCCTGAGAACTGTCCCACCATGCATCAGAACAAGAGATTTGCTTCTGGCAGCCATAGGGCTCCAAGCGTACTGCGTTGCACCAAGGAAATTTTTCTGGCATGGGGTTTCATTGGTGATGTGTTTTACTGCAGATGAATGAGCTTAATTGTTGCAAGATTATGTCGAACGCTCTCTTCATGCTAAACTTTTTGTACGTTGTTTTGCACGAATGATGCAGGTCGCTTCGAAGCTTATCAATGCTGCCAGGCTGAGGCCACATCTGCCTGAGGATTGCCCAACTACATCGTGTATCTTGTCAGGGGGCTCATTCCCTAGGGAGGTATTTTATAACACTCTTCCATTCTTCCGTTATTGCCGTAGGTTCAGCTGAATCTGCTTCCTGCGGGGTCCATGCCAGACAAAGGCCAGCAGTCAGTCCCTAAAATCAATTCAGGAAATTGTGAATGACCATGCCGCGAGTCTGGTTTGGATGCGTTAGTCTTGGCAATCAGCCTGACGACACAGGGAAAAAGGAGCATCACTGTTTTGAATTGTTGAATTGTTAGTGGAGTACCTGATCCTGTTGTCAGTTTGAATATGTTGAATTTGAGCACGTCAAAGACAAACGCACTTGGATTATTGGACACCTTATTCTGATATGCATCCACAAGCGCGCAACAGCAAACGCTCTACTTACCATCAATGGTGTGCCCTCCCTACCAAGAGGGTCCTGGTCACACATTCGCCATGCACCCTTCCTAGGTACATGCTCCTTGATCTTCCTCGTCACATTTTTCACAGCGTGGCACGCTTCACTTTGTGCCCACGCCCTACGAATTGAGACTGCGACCTGGACTCACAATACCTCCCCTACTTGTGACTTGTGCAATGCTAATGATGTAGAAGATGAGCAGCAAGTTCTTTTTCACTGCACCCATCAAACACGTGGTCCTTTCCGAAGGACTTGTGCGTTGTAGCTGACATATTTGTGAAACCTTCACCCCATGAATAAAGAGAGGCAAGGCAATTAGACCCAGGCCAGAGGGTTTATTCTGGTACACTAGGCTGATGTTGACTGCGAGATGGGCTAGACTCCGCAAATGCCCAAACATATGGACCTGAATCTGACGCCTTGGTATCTTCTTGTGTTCTGCTTGTTTTAGATCTTGTGTCATGCTATCTGCTTGCTTTGAGATCTTGTGTTATGCTATCCGCTTGCTTTGAGATCTTCTTGTTTTGCTATCTGCTTTGTGATCTGAAGTGGCTTTCAGACCGCGCTTGACTTTGAATGTGATCTTTGGCTTCTCTCTGGCAGAAACTCTGCTTCTTTCTTCATACATATTTGACTTATTGTTACCCTTGAGATGCTATTGGAGATTGGAGGTCTTGGCAGCCAGCTGGCATTGCTTGTATAGATACCAATATTTGTTGAATATTCCTTTTGTTTCAGTACAAAAAGATCTGCCTGCCCGTGTTCTGTAGGAATTAATGAGCACTTTTATGCTGCCTCTTTTGCCTCTCGTGTTTGTGTAACAAGACTCTGGCCTATGTCCGCTCCCATCAGATCAGGTTAAGCACATCCACAAAGTCTCAGAGACGCGAACCATTCTCCAGCCTAAGTTAAGTTACAATGGGTTTAGACCTTCAGCCAGATGGGTTGACTGCTGGGCTTGCTGGACATTGCCAGCCAGACAAAAAATATCCATAGAGAATAAGGAATAATTTGTATGTCTGCTTCAAGAGATTCAATTTCACATCCTCAGCTCCAATGTTCTCAAAATAAAAAAGTGCCTGTGTCTCCGATGTACGTCCTACCAGCAAAATCAGCAAATTGTTCTTCGGATCTCCTTCAAGGAGATTTAAGAAGTTCTTAAGTAGCACATTTCCAGCAAGGGCACAAAAAAAGGACATGCTTTTAGTCCTGGACATTATGCAAGTCACATTTGTCACAGATCCTATTGTGGGTTTGCCAACAACCGGTTTCAACTCTTAGGGTATGAGCTCTCAAACGAAAACACAATGTTCCGAAGCACATGCCTGCTTAGTTCCAGCTCCAGGTACCTAGGCAACACATGGGAAGGGCCTCGTACATTGCTTGGTTCAACGTCCAAAGTTTGGAGAGGCAAGGCCATCCATGTATGATAAGTAGCCAGATTTTGAGCGTGTGTCCTAGGATCTGCACTATCCAGCTCCCTCCATACCGCACGCAAGCGCTCACGCAAGTACACCACAAAGTCTTGTAGGGGGAGGGCCCCTCCCGGGGAGTTGCAGCCTTAATGCAATTTGCATATGTATCTGCTGCACGTAGACCCACACACGCCTCTATGAACTTTGCAGTCCAACACTTTCTGTAGGTAGCACCTAGAGCAATATCCGCATGCGCAATCTTTCTGAGCAAGCTACTATTCCCGCTAAGCAGAGAGTTTAAAAACTTGGCAGCAGCGCGGAACCAATAAAGCTGCAGAGGTTCCTGGCCACACTCTCGCAACACAGCCCAGTTAGGTACGGACCTTTTTCCAACAAGCACACCTTTGAGAAAGCACCGTGCCTGGTACACATTTTGGAGCCTGTCCAACCTCTCCCTCGAAACAAAACGCAGTACCTTTTGCTACTTTTCCTTAATTGATGTGAGGAGCTTTTTGCTGCTCGCGTAGTTTTTTCTTTCTTTCTTTTGCTACTGCCGCGGCACAGGTGCCCTTTCTAATCAGAAACATGCTGTCCACTTTTAAAAGTCCTCTAGCCTTCAGTATCCAATTGTCAACAAGCAAACAGTGCTCTTCATACCCTTTAACTGACCTGGCAGGGTGTCAACACAATATTATTACTGAACGCCATCATATTGCCTGCAGGCTCATCATTATGATGAGAGCCAGCAGGAAAGGCTCTCTAGCAGAATGTTTGGTCTATTAAGATGCCGGCAGCACTGACTGTTCGGCCCAAGAGAATCTTCAACTTCATGAGCGTGCTAATAATAGGACATCACCCAGCTCAGCCAGGCTGGCTTTTTGATGCCCGTTTATCTGTCAGACAGGCTAACCTCAAGTCGCCCTGATGCCATTCAGGTAACTCCCATACCCATTATATCATTTCACCTTCCACCCCTCTCTTTCATCAGGTGCAGCATGCTAGATCTCATGGGGAATTGCGCAGACCCTGCAATTGGAGCTCATGATCTCAAATCTAATAAGAGGGAGGTATACGTGATAGAGGTCAAATACTGTGAGGACACCAGACATGGTCACCAGCTGCAGGCCTCTAGCAAACAAAAGGAGACTCTATGCAGGCGCTTGAAAGCCAGAAAGGTTACACTGGACGTTAAATCTTCACCCCCAACAATTTGTACCATCTTAAAGAACTTGGCCTTGATTCACAAAGGATCCACAAGACAGCCCTAAAATTGCATGCTAACTCAGTGCGTTATGCTCACAAATTGACTACCACTGCGCTTTCAAAACACAAAATGCTCTCAAGGCCTTGGTCTGGAGCAAGGGGCTGCCAGCCACGGTCCAGATCCCCACTTGTTCTCTTTTCTTTACTGCTTTAGCTGGATTCAATGGCTGCAAATATCATCACAGCACCTGTCCTTTGCAAAACCTCAAGCACTGTGCCATACAACGATGCCCCTCATGTGGGAGCCGACAGCAAATAGCAATGTGATGAAACATGTATCATATTTGTACCTGTTTGTTCAGCATGCTGAAAGACGTAACCTACTACGCTACAGCGCCCCAAAGCAGTACGTGTTCAGACAGGCATCTTATAATCGTTTTTGTCGCTCCTCAGCCTCACGGAGAAATCTGAGGTGGCGCTTTTCGTAAAGGCTCTCCCCTGATATAAAAGCCATGTTCCGCGCGAGCTTGATCTGCGTGTATTAGTAAGTAGGAAATGAAGTCATCAGATTTTGAAGCAGCGCTAAAAAGACACTTGTGACATTATGACAATAATTTGGCACTCAAGAGATTGTGATGATGCGTGTCAGCACCTAGTAAGGGAGGAGAAGGCCAGCATCATTTGCCTTTCTGTACAGACCACTGCCACGAGACCTCAAAGAACATGCTCACTATCCATGTAAAGCTTTTTCTCCCTTATCATCAGAACACAAACACTGACCTGCTTTGCTACTTTAGCTTGCAGGTGGGGTGGTAACCTGGTAGATTTGCTGCATGCACATTGAACAGCAGCATACAGGAATTTGCTTAAAGTGAGATGCAGATGGGCATTGTCTCACAGATAATTCCAAGCAAACCTGGACCCTTGCCGTAGTGGCCTTTGAGGAGGGGCCTGGCTGAACTATGGGCACACCATGACTGGGAGGTTTGACAATCATTGCCATTAACTCAGGATATGGCCTAATGCACCATTGATCAAACAAGAAATGAGGGATATTAACATCCTCAGCAATGGGGGACAGGGTTGCATTCTCATCCCCCAAACTAAAAAACGGGCAAAAAAGGCCACATGTCCTTTTTTGAGCATTGCTTGACCAGCGGGCAGGCATCACATGAAAGAGAGGGGGTTCTTAGTGCTGCACCTTGGCCGTGGCAAGCGGACGGACGACCCATGCTCCATAATTTGCAGTGCTTCTTGTCTGTTTCTCAAATTGACAATTGTGTACATACATGTCTAGCCGCACTGCGCTAACGCAAACGCAGTCAGACAAATTGCCCGCAAATCATTGTCGGCTCCTGAATGTACCCACATATCACACAGTGCACATGCCTTAATCATGAATATCCACCTTTTTTACAACTGGAGGAGCCAATGCGCACCATTTCTAGGCCTGATCATTGCTTGATTGTTTCCAGAAGGAAACATCATGAAAGTGCAACCTTCAGCTGCAAACCCTCAATTCCCCCTGCAGGCGCACACGCTCTACAGAAAGGATCACAACGCACACCTCAGTTGCCAACCATGAGCCTCACAGTCGCCAAGAGTCCGACTGACTTATAAATCCTCTTTGTCACACATCATGTCTCTTGCGCTCAGCAGCCCATGTGCTTTCCTCATTGCACAAGGAGCACATGCACCCCCCTCCCGCACCTATGCAATATCTTCCCTGCGGGCGAAAGGAAGCGCTCCAGGAACGCGACGTTCTTGTAGTCAGCACTCTGCATCACATCCTCCGCAGAGGGCATGGGCCGTTGGCTGCGCATCCTGCGCTGCTGCCCTTTTGTGCTTGAGATGGTGTCCGCATATGGGTTGAGGTCCTGCACAGTAAAAGCGCACGCGGCAAAAGGGTCAAGGTGCACAACAAAGCAGGCAAGGGGTGCGCTGCTCTTTCTGCTGCACAAGTGCCTGACAGTCCATGATGCGTGCATCCCAAGGGCAGGATCATGCCTCTGGGTAAGGTTAAGGATTTTGTGGCCGTGCCCGCCAAAGGACGCTCTGGCCACATGCAGCTCGTGGATGACAGGCGCTGTGCTCCTGCCCCCACTCAAGCGACGACGGAGCAGAACATTGTCATGTTTGTCTGATAAACAAGCATGACAGGCAGCAGGCAGCAGGCAGCAGGCAGCAGGCAGGCAGCAGGCAGCAGGCAGACAGCAGGCAGCAGGCAGGCAGCAGGCAGCAGGCAGCAGGCAGCATGACAGGCATCAGGCAGCCTGGAGCACCCGGTGGCAGAATCTGGTTGGAAAGACAGTCGCTGTGCTCCTGACAGTGCCCCCTCACCGCCCGCATGTAAGGGTGTTCAAGATGCAAGCCTCTGCATGCGTGCAGAATGCGCAGGGCGTGTGCAAACTGGGCGCACACAGGCTGAGCCCATGCATGCTTTTGTACATGCCAGTGCCCTGCACACCGCAAGAATTGAGTGTGTACGCACATCTGTCTGCATGTGAATTTGACAGTCTCAACATTCCAGCCAGGTATGATGAGCCAGGGCACACCCGCGCCCCAGCTGCGGCGGCATGCAATCCACCCTTGTGGGGTAACCATAAGCATCCAGCCAGTGGCCTGGACCCTCACATCTTTAGTCTAGCCTGCCCCACCACTGCATCATGCACTCGTTTTTCACAGCGGCATCACGCACCCGGCCTCCACCGCTGCGGCGCTTTATGCACTCAGTCCCCACCGCTGCATCATGCGCTCAGCCCCCACCGCTGCTTTATGCACTCAGCTCCCACCATGGCATCATGCACTCAGCCCCCACCGCTGCTTTATGCACTCAGCCACCACCACTGCTTCATGCACTCAGCCCCCACCGCTGCTTTATGCACTCAGCCCCCACCGCTGCTCTATGCACTCAGCCCCCATCGCTGCTTTATGCACACAGCCCCCACTGCTGCTTTATGCACTCAGCCCCCACCGCTGCT
>LKMJ01000264.1_pt1 | contig 36510 bp, 37 predicted proteins | sample 643391 | NCBI WGS metagenome assembly LKMJ01 (sample SAMN04112250, study PRJNA286221) | soda lake metagenome | biome: soda lake; feature: Kulunda Steppe; material: water; isolation source: sample PL-Br10 brine of Picturesque Lake | place: Russia: Kulunda steppe | collected 2010-07 | reverse complement strand
TTCTCGTCGATGTCGTCAGCATCGGTGTCGTTGTCTTCGTTATTCTCGTTCTCGTCGATGTCGTCAGCATCGGTGTCGTTGTCTTCGTTATTCTCGTTCTCGTCGATGTCGTCAGCATCGGTGTCGTTGTCTTCGTTATTCTCGTCGGTGTCGTTGTTCTCCTCATCTGAGTCACGCACCGCCTCAGGTGGCGAGTTGATCTCCTCGGCAAGCGACGCCGGATCCCAGCCGAGCACCGGTGAGGAAAACGGCTCCGCGTCGGGTGGGCCACGGCGTTCCCGCCCAACTGCCGGGTGATACAGCGTCACCGTGTGTCCCGGTGTTTCGAACACGAACGCCACCTCGTCGTCGGGGTTGACCTGCAGCCCGGTTGGCTCGTAATAAAACTCGTAGGGGCGAAGCGGATGCGGTGACTCCTCGACACGGAGCTCGACGACGTGATCCGCGTCGGCGACTGCTGCTGGTTCGTCTTCTTCGGCTTCATCCTCCCCGTCGTGTTCGTCACCCGCTGCAACTCCCCCGACAGCACCGACCGTGCCTGCCGCTCCGAGCGCTTTCATCACCTCGCGTCTGTTCGTCGCCGAAATCGGTTGGTCACCATCAGTCATACACCCGTCGTAGGTTAATTTCGAACAAAGTAATTGGGAAAATATAGGGGAAGAATAACTGGTGAGAACAGGTAACGCTGGGTTTCTGCAGTACAGATGTCTGAGACGCAGGGGGAGCCGTCAGGAAAACGACGGCAACACGTCGTTCTCGTAGAACTCGAACAGTCGGTTCTGATCCTGTCCGATCTGGTGGATATGGATGTGGTCGTAGCCGGTGTCGACAGCGCTCTCTATCCGGTCGATATGCTCCTGTGGGTTCGCGCCAGTGAGTGTGCTTCCTGCGGCGATGTCTTCTTCGGATACCATCTCTGCGGCCTGCTCGAAATGGGTCGGGGTCGGCAGGATGACGCTCAGTTCACCCGTCAACTCGGCGTTTGGCCACTGTTCGTACACTGTCCGGACCGCTTTCTGTTCGCTGTCTGCGACACAGGCGTGTAGCTGACAGAACCGGGGCCCCTCACCGCCTGCCTCCTCCCAGGTTGTGACGGTCTCCTGTGGGCCGCTTGCCCAGAATCCGTCACCGATGTCGGCTGCTGCGTTCGCCGTCCGTTCGCCGTACGCCGAGACACAGAGTGGCGGCAACTCCTCGGGGAGTGTATACAGCTGGGCGTTTTCGACGGTGTAGTGGGTGCCGTGGTGGCTGATTTCTTTGCCGGTCCAGAGCTTCCGGATTACGTCGACGGCCTCTTCGAGCATCTCCAGCCGGATGGCGTGTTCGGGCCAGTGATCACCGAAGATGTGCTCGTTGAGGTTCTCCCCGGTTCCGACACCGGCGAAAAACTGCCGATCTTCGAACATCGCCGCTGCTGTTGCGCTGGCCTGTGCGTAGATCGCCGGATGAAACCGTATGAGTGGCGCGCTGACGCCGACACCGACGTCGATCTCGTCAGTTGCTGCTGAGACAGCCCCGACTGTCGACCAGACGAACGGGGAGTGGCCTTGCTCGCTGGTCCATGGATGATAGTGATCAGAAATCGAGAGGAAATCGAAGCCGACTGTCTCCGCAGTCACCGCGTTCTCGACGAGATCTGTCGGGCCATGCTCTTCACTCGAGAGGGTATAACCAATCTTGGGCATCTCCAGATAGTTCGTACTCTCGGCTGTAACACTGCTGCCTGCCGCTGAAAGCCGTTTTTGATTGCTACGCTGATTCCAGACATTCGAGGACAGCATTGACACACAGTCCCGCAGCGACGTACGTGCCAACTTCGCCAGGAATGGATACCTCCGGATCACCATAGGGCGGAAGATACGTTACTTCGAACTGGCTGTCGGTCGGTCGAACGAGTGGGCGTGCGTCATCGAGCTGGCGGTACGCTCGGGCAACGTGGTCGAACATCTGGCGGTCGGGGGGAAATACCACAGGCGGATATTTAAATTCCTACGTAACTATGCCGAACACTACGGTAGGATGAAACGAACGGCTGTGACACTGCCTCCCGATCAAGCGCCCGTCCTGTCGAACAGAGAGCCACAACAGGCTGGTCACTCCGGAAACACTGGCGGAGTAAGCTTGGAGTACAATCCAGCGAGCGAGCGTAGCTGCATTTCGCAGTATATAACAAACCGTCGGACTGTCCAACGGGGAGACGATGCCAGATCAAGAACAGAAAGAAACAGCAAAACAGGTCAGCGAGCGGACGGGGCGAGATCCGATCATCATCGCCGCAGCCGGATCAGTACTCCTCGCGTGGTTTCAGTACTACGTTCTCGGAAACAAACAGCACGGGCTATTTATTGGGCTCTGGCCGCCGACGCTGCTTGCGTTCTCGAATGCGATCCGGATCAACAACATCAGCCGCAAGGTCGAAGACAGGGCAGCGAGCCTGCTCGACTGGCTCACACAGAGCTAACCCGGTGCAGTCTTTTATTTTCGTTTGCTTTCCTGAAGGATCATCGGCCCCATTGCGAGTGTCTGCTTTGCAACAGTGACGATGCGAAGCACGTAGACGATGAAGACAACGAAGGGAGCAACACCGACAGCAAACCCAGCGCTCGTGAGCCAGACGAGATTGTCAACACCGGCTGTCTCACCCGGCATGGTTGTCTGGTCGACAAAGAGAACGAACAGGGCCATCACAACGAGCGATGGGATCGAGATGTACAGCAAGACACGGGAGAGATCGATCAGCTTCCACTGGAAATACAGGGTTTTGAAATGCTCACGGGCCGGCGCAAACAGTCGCAGAGCAGTGCTGAGTTCCTCGATTTCGCGTTCGGTCTCCGCGCCAAGCTCACCGGCGTGTGTCTCTTCGAACTGCCGGAGTCGGTAGATCTGCCAAGAGTAGTTGAATCCCAGTACTGCCCAGATGACGTCAAAGCTTCCAAACTGTGCATCTTCGAGCTCTGTGCTGATCCGCCGTGTATTCGTGATCAGTTCGTCAGTGTAGGCTGTAAGTGCATCACGTACCTCCTGGTTTGCAGACCGGGCAGCGACCGTTTCGACACGGCGTGCCCGTGTTTCGATCCCGGACAGAAGCGTGATGAAAACTGCAGCAGGGCCAGGTGGGGCAACGTCGGTGCCGGTAATCTCCTCGAGATCCTGTCGGAACGCCGTTGATTCTTGCATCCGGGTGCGCTGGTCACCAACAGCACCGAGTTCCTGTGAGAGCACCAGCTGGTTGATCGTCACGACGATCGTCGTGCCAGTGATAATCGCACCGAGAAACGCCGAGAACAGATACTCGACCGAGCTGTGCTCTTCGGCTGTTACCCGGAGTGGGGTCAGACCGAGCGTACTCGCACCGACGAGCACCAGAAAGATGCTGAATAAAATGAGGCCGGTGAGCAGCCAGCGGTTCAGACGGACGACCAGCCAGAGCCACAGCCGATTGCCAGCTATCTTGTCACTCGTTGCTGTCCCGTCCGAGCTCATTGTTCGGACGACACGCAGCCGAACTTGTAGTAATACACACCCTTTGTTGAGTAACTGTCACGGCCAGTGGCAGTTCTTGCATCGGCTGCCCGTATCGCGCTCGACACGGTCGCGGATCTTCGACCAGGAGGCATCGACGGTTTCACCGTCCGGCTTGACGCCACAGCCCCGTGCACCGATCAGGTGCCAGGTGCCTGATTCCTCGTTAAGCACAGCTTTCATGCGCCGACTATTGCACTCCGAGACCAAAATGGTAACTGCCACAGCCCTCAGAAATCAGTCAGCGAGGACTGGTCGGCCGCGTTGAGTGCGTCCTGGCTGGTCTGCCAGGACGCGCGTGCACACGCTGGCAGCCGTCCGTGTTCGCTGACGAACGAGCCAAGAAACTCGCGTGTCGTCGGATCGCTTGGATAGCCGCTTCCGACATCGCCGTACTCCGTCTCGAGTGTCTCGACGTGTCGTTCCCGGGCGACCTTTGCGAGAATGCTCGCTGCGCCGACGATCGGATACGTCTCGTCAGCGCCGTGTTCGGCCCGAAGATCGATGCTGTGATCGACGCCCTGCTGGACGCGGCGTTCGAACCGAACAGCGTTGGTGTCTCCGGCGTCGGCATACCCCGAGTGGCCGTCTTCGGTGACTGCTGCAACCGCTGTGGCGTGGCCCGCAACGGTCAGACCGTTCATGTCAGTCTCGGGGTCGTCGATGCGTTCGACCGGAATTTCGACGACTTCGGTGGCGGCGGAAACATCGTTGATCGTCGCCGCGAGCTCCTGGCGTCGCTCCTGGGCGATCGATTTCGAATCGCCGACATCCGCTGGCAGCGCATCCGGTGGTGCCCGGACTGCAGCGACGAACATCGAGCCGAGCACCGGCCCTTTCCCGGCCTCGTCGACACCGAAGCTCATACCGCGAGAGATACCGGGCAGCGATTAAGTTCCTTCGTTTCGGAAGAATTCAGGCTGTTCGAACGGTTCGTCTTCGCCCTCGACGGCCAGCACGTCGAGAGCGGTGACGGTCGCAGACACGCCGACAGCGCCGGCGAGACTCGGCTCCGTCCGGCCCTCGTCGCTGCTGACGAGCTCTTTGACGTACAGCCCGCCCTCGCCGTGGACCTCGACTGTTGCCATCCGGTCGTCCTCGAGTTCACCGTCGATGTCGTACACTTCTCTGATACGGGTTTTCGCCGCCCGGCGGTGTGAGACTCGCTGTGGCGTCTCCTGCTCGATCGTTGCACCCTGGAGTTCCGCAAGCGCCGCCTCGAACGTCTCCCGGTCGACGTGCTCGCCGAACTCGACTTCCATCGAGTAGGTCTTGCTGGCGTCGTGTTCTTTCACTCGCTCGACCATCTCGTGAGTCGCGAGCCGAAGCCCCTCGACTTCGACCTTCCCGTTGGCAAACTCGTTGATCTCGACTTCGAGCCCTTCGGGATCGACGCTGCGGCTGCGTGGCTCTTTCACCTCGATCACGAACGGTCGGCCAGTGCCGCCCATGAGTGCATCGACATCCTCCCGGCCAGCGCCGTGGAAGACGCTCTCCTCGCCGTTCATCGCCTCCTCGACCACGGGTGCGCTCAGCTGCTCGACGCTTTCGTCGTACCGGTACCCGGTCCCATCACAGCCACTGCAGCGTTCGTCACGGATGATTCCCGTCCCATTGCACTCCCGGCAGGGCCATTTCGTCTGTGGAATATCTCGTTCGAGTTTGCGGTATCGGCCGTAGACAAAGGCGGAGTTGACCTGCAGTTCGATCTCGTCGGTCGCGAGATCACAGAGCAAGAGCACGTCGGGGCGCTCGAAGTCGACCTCGGTTCCAGTCTGTTGGCCGAACCGTTTGCCGACCTCGCGGTTGTACTCGCTTTTGAGCAACTCGCCAGCCTCGGGATCGAGGCCGACATCCTCGCGGAGCAGTCGGTCGTTCTCTTCGATCAACGGTGGTACTTTCGTCCCGATCTGGTAGCTGTCGAACTCGTAGCCGTGAACCATGCCGGCTGCCTGCTTGGCCCACCAGTCGTAGCGGTCACACTCACCTTCACAGACCCAGCACTCCTCGGCCTGTGGCTCGAAGTCGGTATCGTCAGCCAGCGAAACGGCAGTCCGAAGCCCCGAGCCTCGTTGATCGTTCGTGAGTCCGAAACTCCGGTCGGCAACCAGCCGACCCAGACACGCATCACAGATCGGTCCGGAAGAAAGCGCGCTGCGAGCGGTCTCCAGTATCTCCATTACCTGAGGGTTGTCCCCACAGCCTAATTCGCTTTCGGACGACTGCCCACGTCCAGAGAATCGCCGGAATACTCATTTTTCTTGCGTCCGCTACGTGAGCGTACCGATGTCGTCACCACTCACACGGCGGCGATACCTGACACTGGCTGGTTCTGCTGGCGTGGTCGGCATGGCTGGCTGTCTCGGTAGCGACGACACACCCGAGGGCGTTGCAGTTGATGAGCTCACTGACGATGTTGATACTCCCTGGGGGCTGGCTGTTCTCCCCGAGGAGTCGAGGCTGCTCGTCACCGAAATCGGCGGCACACTGAAACTCCTTGATCCCGAGGACGGCTCTACCGAAACCATCGACGGCACACCCGAGGTGTACACAGCCGGACAGGGCGGGCTGCTTGATGTCGCGCTCGGCCCCGACGTTCCGGACGAGCCCTGGATCTACCTGACGTATGCGGCACAAAACGACGCCGGCGAGTCAGCGACACATCTGGGTCGTGGTCGCCTTGACCGAGATGAGGCTGTGTTGCAGTCGTTCGAACAGCTCCACGTTGCCGAACCATTCGTCGACTCGACTGGTCACTACGGCTCCCGGGTGATCGCCGGGCCGGACGGGAGGATATACATGACGACGGGAGATCGACAGTCCAAAGATTTCGGCCCCGACCACCTCTCCCAGGACAAAATGAACGAAAACGGGGCGACACTCCGGCTGGAACCCGACGGCTCGATCCCCGAGGACAACCCCTTCGTCGACGACGAGGGTGCAGATTCGATCTACAGCTACGGCCACCGGAACGCACAGGGAATGACCATCCATCCCGACACTGGAGAGATCTGGCAGAGTGAACACGGCGAGCGCGACGGCGACGAAATAAACGTTATCGAACGCGGCGGCAACTACGGCTGGCCGGTGACACACTACGGCTGTGAGTACGGTACGACCGACCCTGTCGGCGACCAGCCGGACGAACGCGAGGATGTCGTCGATCCGGTGTACTACTGGGAGTGTGAAAGCGGCGGGTTCCCGCCAGCGGGTGCGACCTTCTACGACCACGATACGATCCCCGACTGGGAGGGAGATCTGTTCGTCGGCAACCTGGCTGGCGAGTATCTCGGACGGTTCAGCGTCGACGGCCACGATGTCGAAGAGACAGAGCCGCTCCTCGAGGACCGTGGCTGGCGGATCCGTGACGTGGCAGTCGGGCCCGAAACTGGCTATCTGTACGTCGCAGTCGACAGTCCCGATGGACCAATCGTCCGGCTTACGCCAGAATAAAAAAGAGTGTTGGGTTAGTCGTCGTCTGTCCCGGTTGGCGACTCGGTCGGCCCGGTCGAGAAGACGAACTCGTGTTCTTCGTCCGTGTTGAACTTGTTGACAATCTCACCGAGTGGCTGTGCGTAGCGTTTGAGCCGGTCGGCACGAGCCGACACTTCGTTGAGCTCTGCGGCCTGCTCTTCTGCAGCACCAGCGACGTTTTCGGTCTCGGTCAGGAGATCGTCACTCGTTTCGGAGGCCGATTCGAGATCTGCCTTGAGGTCGCGGAACTGGCCGAGTTCGGATTCGATACCGAGATCTGGATTCTCGCTTTCGAGCTGCTCGAAGGTTCCGATGATCGTCTCGAGCTGTCCGATGACCTCCCGGAGCTGATCTTGCTGCTCGTGGGCGTCGTCGGAGATCAGCTGTGCGGAGTCAGCAACGTCCTCGGAAGCCCGACGAATGCTTTCGGTGCTCGACAGCACGAACTCACTGGACTCCATCACTTCATCGGAGAATGTCTGGAGCTGTCCGACTGTCTTCTCTAGCTCGGAGACCATGTGGTTGAACTCGGTCGCGATCCGGTCCATCGCTTCACTTTCGTCGTCAGTCTCCATCTGCTGGGTCAGATCTCCCGAACTAACCTGCTGCATAATATCGGAGTACTCCTCGGCTTTCTCTTCGAGATACTCCGCGAGTTGCTCTGCCTCCGTTCGTGCGATTTCGGCCTCGCGACGGGAGTGTTCGGCTTCCTGGATCCGATCCCGAAGCGAGTCACGCATGCTCGCGAACGCACCTGTCAGCCGGCCGAACTCGTCGGCACGCTGGACCGTCAGGTCGGTCTCCAGATTGCCTGATTCGAGCTCTTCGGCCTTCGAGGTGAGCCGGTTCAGCGCTTTCACCGTTCCACGACCGAACGTGAAGCCGATCACAATAAAGCCAAGAAGCACCGTCGCAACGAGGATTGCCAGGCTGGTCGTAATCGTCTCACGCAGCGTGAACGCCTGTGCGGACGGGACGTGGGTCACGGCAACGAGCTCCTGGCCCTGAATCGATGCGTAGCCAGCGGCGTGTTCTTCCTCCAGTGCACCCTCACGGTCGAAGGAGTCGACGAATCCGGAGTTACCCTCTAGTCCGTCGACGATGAAATCAGGAAGGTCACCCTCGACGTAATCTTCGAAGGAGTCGACACCAGCGTCGATCCGTGGTGCATCAGGATCGAACTCGTCGTCACCGATGCCGGCACCGGCGACGATCTGTCCGCCATCGTTGACAATTTGTGTGAACTGGTTTTCTTCGTTCGTCCCAAGATCACCTGCAAGCGAGTCGAGATCGGACTGCATCACGAGCGCAATGTTACGGTCCTGTCCTTCGTTGACACCGTATGGTCCGTCGCCTTCGACATCAACTGGACTGATGAAGTAAACGTTCGACTGCTGGACGGCCTGTACTGGTTCGGAGATGAACAGTTCGTCGTCCTCGCCGTACTGGACCTCACCGAGCCACGGTGCTTCGGCAGTTGGGAGGTTGTCGAAATCGGTGCTCCCATCTGGCTGCTCCACAGGGAGCAACGCACCACGACTCGTTGCGAAAATCTCACCGCTCTCGACATCCATATAGTGGACATCAGACACGTCATCCGGGAGCGCGAGCATCTCCTCGTTTATCCGCTGTTGGATCACCTCTGGGTCGTCACTCTCGATATCACCGAGCCCGGAGAGGCGGATCGCTGTATCACCGCGTGCCTCCTGCCAGTTTTCGACCTGCGATGCACTCTGGTCAGCAATCCCGATGTACTCCTGCTCAACGTTGTCAGTTAGCTGCCCCGAGGTTTCGGCGAAGGTCACTGCACTCACTGCACCGACAAGAAGCAACACCAACAGCAGTGACATAATGAACTTCGCCAGGAAACTCCCGGCGATAAATCCCGGGAGGATACTGTTTACCTCCGTGGTATCGTTCGTCGTCTCTGAATTATCATCTGACATACAATATCACCTCATGTAATCGATATACCGGTTTGGCACTCGGGTGGCGAAGTCAGCGACGTCGTCCACGACAGCGTCGAGTTCAGCCCGTGCGTTTTCCGGACCGTTCCGGACGGTGTTGCTCATCGCTCCCGCTGCTCTGTCCATAATGTTCATGTTCTGTGGGGTGTCGACCGGCACAGGTGGTGGGTTCTCCGGCGGTGATGGGACACCAGCCATTCCGATCTCGAACGCCTCCTGGTAGCCTTCGCCTGGGATCTCTGGATACTCGTACATCTCCTGATCCCAGATCCACTCGAATCGGGCGTGACCCGCGCGTGGGGAGTCGTGGTCCCACTGTTTGGTCGAGAGCATGAAATTCGCCGCACGCGAGTTTGCCCACTGGATGAACAGCCAGGTTGCATCGGGATGCTCCGAGAACTGACCGATCCCGGTCGCCCAGATCCACGTATCCACGACGGGACCGCGCCCGTCTTCGGTCTGGAGTGGTGGGAGCCACTTCGTCTCTGCCATCCGTTCTTCGTCGATGATTCCCGATGTCTGCGGTGTCGAGTAGATCATCGCAACGTCGCCACGGCGGTACGTATCGTTGTTCGCGTACCAGTCCCGCGTGTGTGGGTTCGGGTCTGGTCCGTAGTTGTGCAGAATCGAGCCAAACCGTTCGAGCGACTCGACACCGTTTGACGAATTAAGTGTCGCGATCTCCTCGGCATACTCCGATGCAATCTGGCTGTCATCGTGGCCATCGTCACGGAGATCGAGCAACGCCTCGCGGTCGATCCAGTCGGCGTCGTGGCTTTTGAACATCGTTGCCCAGTTCGCACTCGACAACGTCGCCGACGCCGTCCGGGAGACCATCCCTCGCTGGTCGACCTCGTCGGACTCCGTGATGATCCGGGCGTTCTCTTCGAGTTCTGCGAATGTCTCCGGCTCATCCAATCCCAGCGTTTCGTAGGTGTTCATATCGTAGCCGATACAGCCGTAGGCCTCGATCCCGTTCGCGATACCGACGAGCGACTCGCCCCCATCTTCGTCGGGGAACGTCATTAGTTCGAGTGTATCCTCCCTGTAATCGCCCGGCCATCCGAACCATTCCTTGTCGCTCAGATTCTCTTCTTCTTTGTCGAGAAACGGCTCGAGGTCCCTGACCCAGTTGTTGAAGTGATAGCCACCGGCGGGCCAGAGTCCAACCATAAAGCCGTCGAAGGGCTCTTCTTCCTGTTGCATCGTCCGTTCTGCCTCACGCCAGAACCTGTCTTCTTCCCAGAAAGAGAACTCGACATCGATACCGGTTAGCTCCGTGAACGCATCCTTCACCTCCCAGAGCGTTTCGGAGTATTTGTGCAGCCCCATCCCGAACCGGAGGGTGATATTGTCGTTCTCGAACTGTTCCCAGTCGATATTGGAATCTTCTGCGTGATCGTTGAGCTCTTCTTTCCAGAAGTCAACGGTGCCTTCGGCAGCGTCCTCGTCATCATCACTGCCACCCACACAGCCCGCCAACCCCGCAATTCCCGCCCCGCCGACGGCAGCCACAGCCTGGCGACGGGTTAATCGAATTCTATCTCTTTGCCCCATGGTGTGAAAATCTTATACATTTCCTACTGTATAAGCATTACTCAAGTTAAGATACAATTAAAAATAATATCTGTACTAATTAATAATGATGAATAGATCTATAATTGACGAAAATTTAGTACTCTATATGAAATAAACAGCAAGACGGCACAAAGATGTAGTGGGAGTAAAAATAAACTATCTGCGGATGTCTCTGCCAACATTTTTTGACTCAACGCACAACACTTTTGATAACTTACTAATACTATCGAATGCCGAGGCTCAGAAGCAGGTTAAAATGACAAGATACGTATATTTTGGTAGAATAGTCGGTGAAGACCGTTCGATCTGGCTGGTCGCTTTGCCTGTGATGCTACGCTGGAACTATCCAGAAAAATCGGCCGAATGTGTCTCTATTGCCGTTTTTTCTCGAGTAAGCTAGCTCCAGATGCGAACACCAACGCAGTCACGCGAGGAGAGCGATACCTGCGATCACTGGCCTGATTTGAGCGTGTGTCGACGTTCTAATTCTCAGAAGTAATTCTGTAGAGTAGGTCGAAATACGCCGTACATACACCACTATAACCAGTAGTAAAGAATTATACTCTCAGCAATAAAAATTGCGAGAACAGTTGTGAGATCGAAGCAAATAGACCGTGCGAGAGACAGCGTAACTATATCGTGAATAATGATGAGGAAACTTTCTGCATGTCGATATTTTCGGGGAATAGACGACGACACACCAGAGATCGACGGGATATAATTTCGTGAGCGCGCTCAACCGCGGGGCCGGGCAGACGGAGGGTACCCGTGAGCTGACAGATATTGTCGTCGCCGAACAGTCCTCCAGCAGAAGACAACAGCTGTACTATGATCCGGTCGTCCTATTGTTCGCCCATGGCTTTCCCGGCGATCGTCCGTCCCTGTGGCGTCAGCGACACTTCTTTTCGTTCACGGACGACGTCGATGACATCCAGTTCAATCAGTTCGTCGTAGATCTCCTCGACACGCTCGACGTCGATACCGACAAAATCGGAGATCGCAAACGGTGAGACACCGGAGTACAGTGCCATCACGACGCGCTGTTCGGTCGCCGTAAGATCGAGATCTGCCCGGTTCTGTTCTGCCCCTTCCTCGAGGAGCTGTTTGAGCACAGCGATGTGATACTGTCGTCCGGAAAGATACGTCTGGAGGCTCGTCCCCTCGTCGTCGGTGTGTTCGACCTCGATAACGCTTCGCTCCTCGCCCGCGACAGCTCGCTGGTCTGTCTCCATCTCGCCGATGTCGTCGCGTTCGATGATGAACTTCTGGCCATCTTCGAGTACCATCCTGACCGTATCCGTGGTGACGGAGAGACGGCCCCGCTGCCAGTCGCTACTCTGGATGACACCCCCGACGACAGCAGGATGTTTCACGTAGATGACCGCACCATCGAGAATCGCACGGAAGAAGTTCGTCCGAAAACCCTGGTAATCGGCAGTCGTTAGCAGAATAACGTCGTCATCGATGTCGAGCGCCGTGTAGTACGACTCCGAGGCGGCGTTTCGGTTGACATCGACACGCTCGTCGAGGACATCGATCGTTTCGAGTGGCAGTGCCATCTTGCTGCCGGTGATAATCAACAGCCGCTCGGTCGTGAGTACGATCCGGCAGTTTTGCCACTCGGCGTCAGTGAGCTCACGCCCGTTTTTGATTGCGTGGAGATACTTCCCCTGTGTATCCTCGATTTTCTTTTCCGTGTTACTCATACCAGCGGTTCGTTGTCGGTAGTACGGAGCAGATGTAATTATACGTTGTGTCCGTCTTGCTGTCGAGATGCTTACTGTTCGTTCATCGCTTCGCTCGCGAGGTTGCGTCCCTTCGCGTTCAGGGTGACCTCGGTCCGCTCGCGCACCTTCTCAACGGCACCGGCATCAAGCAGTCGCTGATAGATCTCCTCGACCTCGTCGACGTCGAGTCCCACGAAATCAGCCATCTCGAACGGTGATACGCCAGAGTAAAGCGCCATCAGTACCTGATTTTCGCTGTCGTCGAGTTCGTACCCGTCCTCGCGTTTGTCAAGCGTCGAGCGCAGGAGCGACAGGAGCGCTTTTGCGTGCCACTCCATTCCCGAAAAGTGTGTCTCGACGCTCCGGTTTTCCTCATCGGTGTGTTCGACCTGGACGACCTCGCGCTGTTCGCCAGCGACATTGCCAGTGGAACTCGTGACGGTCCCGACGTCGTCGAGTGGGAAGGTGACCGTTTCGTTGTCCGGCAATCCGAGCGTTATCTGGTCGTCTGCGAGTTGGAACCGCGCTTTCGACCAGGAGGCCTCGTCCTGGACGACACCGCCGATGATGGCGGGATACTTGACGAGGATGACCGTGTCCTGAAGCGCTGCCCGGCAGTACTCCGTCTCGAAATCGGTCAACTCCTGGGCATCGACGAGAATGACGTTGCTGCCGATTTTCAGTGCCGTTGCCCCTGGGACAGCGAGTCCATCGGGAACGAGCGATTCGTCCTCGTCGGGGACGAGGATCTGGGAGTGGGGGATTGCCTGCTTGTTCTCACTCGTCGACAACACCAGCCGTTTCGTCGTCAGCACGATCCGACAGGATCGCCACTGCGCATCCGGTAGCGGTTCGCCGTCTTTGACCGCGTACAGATAATCCCCCTGCGTATCGACGAGTTTCTGTTCCCCTTCACTCATGCCCGGCTACGTACACCCTAACGGGCCCACGTACATAACTCTCAACATCGGGCTGTCGACAGTCCCGCATTCAGCAACACCACACAGTCGAGGCCAACACGACCAGCGACTGCATAACACATTTTCCGCTTCGTCGCGTGCACACAGGTATGAGCGAGGATTTCGACAAGGAAGCCGAACGGGAGAAGCTCCGAAAGAAGTACGAACAGGACAAAAAGAAACGCGAGGCGACAGAGCAGATGAGCGAACTCCTCCTGCAGGGGGCGACGATGACCAACGCCCACTGTTCGGAGTGTAGCGATCCGATCTTCCGCTACGACGGCCAGGAGTTCTGTCCGACCTGTGAGAAGCCAGTTGATCGCGACGGAAGCGGGAATGACACGGACGACGGGAACATCGAAGTGACTGCCCCCAGCGAAGAGGCACAGGTTTCTTTCGGTGAGAACGGAACTACCAGTGACACAGCCGAACACTCCACAGCCGACTCGACGACACAACAGCAACCAACACAGACACAGCAGCCACAAACACAGACACAGCAGCCACAAACACCAGAGCAGAGCCATCCGAACACACAGCAACCAGGACAGAACCACCCACAACAGGCGTCTCAGAGTCATCACCGGCACGGACAGGAGCAGCAAGCGAGCACTCGTGAGATTCCGAGTATCGACCCGGGAGCAGCAACCATTCAGGACGCAACACAGTCGCTCGTGCGGACGTTGACCCGGTTCAGCAAACAGGCCGAAGCGGCCGACGATCCCCGACAGGCAACAGACCACCTCGAAGCGGCGCGGGAGGCCGCGGAGACGCTGGCTGCGCTCAGGCGGTAGCTAGTCGAGACTACTTCTGGGACTCACAGCAAAATACTCTGCGAGTTCGATGCCAAACTCCGAGGTGAGTGCGCCGATCTGCTCACCGGAACGCAGTTCGTAGGAGTCCGAAAGCGCCGTCTCTATGTGTGCCCCAAGCGCCACGTCGAAGATTGCGTCGCTATCGAGAAATGCCGCGGCGCTCGTCCACTCTCGACCACGTTCGACGACGTACCGGTCACCGTCGATAAAGGGGCCGTACGCATCGGTGTCGTCGTAGGCATCAAAGAAGCTCTCTGCGTGCTCGCGCACGTGAACTGGTGGGCCGTCGTGACGCTCAACTGCGGGACGCTCGGCGACGGCGAGTTCGAACAACAATACGGCAGTTTCGTCGGCAAAGATAGCGGATCGAAACACATCGAACCCAAGGCGGTCGAGTTCGCCACGGAGTCCATCACGTGAACGCCGGAGCTGTGGCCAGAGCTGGTCGTCGACGATCTCGGGTGCCTGAAACCGGATCGCGAGTGGCGTTGTCCCCCGCCGGTCGAACTGGTCGCGGACGGTCTCGGCATCGAGTGGCTCGGGTGCGTGCTGCTCGAACAGCGACGGCCGCGGGTCGGCAAGCAGCTCGCGGGCGAAATGCTGAACACGGGCGAGATTGGTCGACGAGAGCACAGCAGCGACGTTTCGTGTCGGATCGGTCGGGTCGATGACGACCAGCGGATCGTCGAAGGATTCGGTGCCGTGGGCTTCGGGATCGAGCCGAATCGGTGGCTGCCAGTCGGCGATCGCTTCTACGAGCGAGCGAAAGCCGCCGTACTCGCAGACGAGCAACTCGGTCAGAAACCCCGAGAAGCCCCGCGTTTTCAGATCGCTCCCGTAGACGCCGATCCCAGTAAACAGTTGCTTGCAGACCCGGACGTCACTCGCGAGCGCGGGCGTGAGCTGTTCGGTGACGTACTGTGTGTGAAACGGCGTCCGATCGACTGCAGACTGGATCTCGGCCGCACTGTCGACGCTGTAGCAGGGCACGAGATCCACGTCGAAGCCATCGAACTCGCCGACGACGTAGGGGTGTTCGGCGAACTCCTCGCGGCCGTCAGGCAGAACTGTGTGACCAACCCGGAGCCCGATCGATTCGAGTTCCTCGCGGTCGAGTGAGGGTGACAGACAGACAAAGAGATCGATATCGCGGTCACCCGCGAGCCAGGTGTCTCGTGCAGTCGAGCCGACCTGGATGACGTCGGCGTCGACAGACAGGTCGGCAAGCGCTGATTCGGTCCGGGAGATGAGTGCCGCAACGGCCTCCGACAGCGCCGTCCGCTCGGTCTGATCGGGTTCGACACGCTCGCGTATCGTCTCGACCGTGTCGTCGAACGTCTCGCTCATGGCAAGGGATTTTTTGCAGGTACGTGAAAGCGTGTCGATGCGGGACAGAAGCGAAACGCCTATCAAATACATCCGACTACGGAAGGATGCGAGCCGCCGTAGCTCAGCTGGTAGAGCACCACGCTGTTAACGTGGTTGTCCCAGGTTCGAGCCCTGGCGGCGGCGCTTTCTGCGACGAACAAGACGACAAGCAGAGCGAGGAGTCTGTGAGTCGTGAAAGCGTAACCCGCAGGGCTCGAACACGCAAGTCGCAGCCCGCGCAGCCGAGCGAAGCGAGGCAAGCAGGACCGTCTTGCATCTGTTCGAGCCCTGGCGGCGTGCGGAAGATCCGTCGGATCTTCCGGGCCCATCAGACGCAGTCTGAGGACGGCGTGAATTTCTGCGAAATTCACGAGCAGTCAGAAATCTTCGATTTCTGACGACGGCGTAAATTCTCTTCGAGAATTCACGGCCCACGAGAACTGCAAGCAGTTCTCGGGACGGCGCTTTCTGCGACGAACAAGACGACGAGCGTCGCGAGGAGTTCACAGAAACGCAGGTTGAGTGTCCGGGCTCGGCCCCGAGGTCATTGGCACTGACTCACACCGGTCGGAACACGTTCCACAGCAGCCATTCTCTACCGTCGTTGACAACCGTAATGTGAAACGAGTCCGTCGTCGAGTCGCCAGAAACAAACTCCAGCCTATCCCACTCTTCGGCTGCGGCCGTCGCATCTATGTCGACAGTTGTTGAAATTATCATTATTTCTTCGGCCTGGTCAGGATCCGGTCCTAGATTCGTCTCGTCTGCGACCTCTTCGTCGTATGATGGATAGTGGGACCACTCAATATGATCCTCGACAGACGGATCAATCTCTTCGAATGCATCGAGGTTTGTTTGACTATCTTCCTCCAGATACTGCTTGTAGCCCTCGATATCATCGTTTTCCTCGATCTCCTCAACAACCGGCGAGCTCTCGTGATACAGCTCCTCGGCCGCGTCCCAGTCGTTGTCGGCAACAGCATTGACATACTCGTCGGCGATTTTCTTGGCACCACTCGGGCCGCGAAAGAAGAAAAACCAGCCGCCTGCCCCGGCAGCAGCCACGCCGGCACCGCCGATCAACAGGTTCCGCCGGCTGATCCCATCATCAGAATCATTGACCAGTGGCTGCCCAGCGTTTGACTGTCCCCCTGGTTGTTGCTGATCTGGCTGCTGACGCTGTTTGTGCTCTGGTTGGTTGTGTGAGGGTTGTTGCTGATTGTTACCCATACGTATTGAGGAAGCTACACATGATTACATATAAAAACTGTCATCTGGAGAGAAATACGGTCGAACCGTTCACACGAGCCGATAGACACCGCCACTCTCCGTTGCCTCGCCAGCGCGGACAAGTTTTTCGAGCGCTTTTTCGGTATAGGACCGTGGGACATCGTGGTTCTCGGCGTACGCGACCACCGCAGACGTGGTCGGCTCGTCGTGGTTCCGGATCGCCTCGCGAACGACCTCCTCGCGACTCTTGGACGTGCTGTCCTGTGTCGCGGCCGCCTCGACTTCCTGCGGGTCGATTCCCGACTGGGCGAGATACGTTTCGTCGTCGATGCCGGACTGTTCGACCAGGTCGTCGAGTTCGGCAAACGAGCCGAGTTCGGCAAAGGCGTCGCTTTGGTCCTGGCGGGCGGCGAGCATCGAGGAACGCACCTCGCGGGCGTGGTCCTCGTCGTCGGTCGTGACGAACTGCCGGCGTTTCTCGTACTGTTTGCTCGTGCCACAGCGGGGACACTCGCTTCGCTCCGGGCGACCCTCGACGATCCAGAGTGCCTGACACTCGCTACAGCCGACAACCGCGTACATGCTCGGGTGTTCGTCGTCTCGGTAATTGAATATTCGGACTGCGTGACTTATTTATTGTAACTGGAGGGTGAGCAGCCAGTACCAACAACAGCAAGAAAGCCCCGCCCGGCCTAGAAAGGGAAATCGGGCGGGACTGAAAGGGGCGAGGCTGTCGACGAAGGCGGGCGACGCAAGCACTGGAGCGAACCCAGTGAGCGAAGGGCGCAGCGAGCCCCCCGAGTCGACAGCCTCGGGGCTTTCTTGCTGTTTGTGGTTGCGGTAGCTTCAGTCGGTCAGTAGAAACCAACCGTCAAGGGGGCATTCTTGCTGTTCATTGTGGGTGTAGTAAGTTCGTTCACTCGGAGAGACGCTCCCACAGTTCTCACCGACACACCCAGAAATCCTCCAAACGAAACACCACCACGCAACCGGCACCCTCTTACTGCAGGCATGTATACCCACGTCGCAGATGGTCGCCCTGACGCTCGTTGTGACGTTGCTTATTGCGGGAGCGGCGAGTCTGTTTATGGCGTGGGCAATCGGGGCAGGCTCCTCGGGCTCGACACCCTTCGCGCCCGCAGTCGGGGCGAACGCAATCTCGATCATGCGTGCCGGCTTTCTCGTCGGCATTCTCGGCCTGCTCGGCGCTGTGTTACAGGGTGCAAACGTCACCGAAGCCGTCGGCGAGGACCTCATTATCGGGGCGGAACTCTCCGCTGCAGCGGCGACAGTCGCGTTGCTCGTCGCTGCTTCGCTCGTCGCAATCGGTATCTTCACCGGCTATCCGATCGCGACAGCGTTTACCGTCACCGGCGCAGTCGTTGGTGTTGGGCTCGCGATGGGTGGCGATCCTGCATGGGCGAAATACCAGCAGATCGCCGCGCTCTGGATCGCAACACCGTTTATCGGCGGTGGGCTCGCCTACGCGACAGCGCGTCTTCTGCGAGCCGACGGCATCCCTGCACGGATTACGGTCCCGTTGCTGGGTGGCGTAATCGGGCTTATCCTCGCGAGCGTGCAGTTCGTCTTCTTCGCGCCCGGTGATGCACAGGCCTCGCTTGCGCAGGCGGTCGTTCGCTCCGTTGGCGGCGGTATCCTCACCTACGCGGCAGTGTCACTGCTGGTCGCGACCCTCGTTGCTGGCGTTCTCTGGCGACAGACCGTCAAGAACCCGGAGACGGCGCAGCGCCACTTCCTGCTCGTACTCGGTGGGCTTGTTGCCTTCTCGGCAGGTGGCAGTCAGGTCGGGCTCGCGATCGGTCCGCTGTTGCCGCTGCTTGGCGGATTCGACTTTCCGATCGTGCTGGTGTTGATTTTCGGCGGTGTCGGCCTGCTCATCGGCTCGTGGACGGGTGCGCCCCGGATGATCAAGGCGATCTCACAGGACTACTCCTCGCTTGGCCCAAACCGTTCGATCGCTGCGCTGATTCCGTCGTTTGCGATCGCCCAGACCGCTGTCTTCTTCGGGATTCCCGTCTCCTTTAACGAGATTATCGTCTCGGCGATTATCGGTAGCGGGTACGCAGCAAGCGGCGAAGAAGGTGAGGTCAGCGCCGCAAAGATGGGCTACACCGTCCTCGCATGGATTGGCTCGCTTGTCGGCTCCTTTGTGCTCAGCTACGGGATCTTCGCCGTGATCGATAGCTTCCTCTGAGGGCTACTCCCCGTCGTCGATCTGCTCCGCGTTCTGGTAGGCTTCGAGTCCCGCGATGCGTGCTTTCATGATCCGGGTGTTTTCGACCTGTTCGACACGGATCTCCAGGTTCTCGTACTCGATTGACTCACCCTGCTCGACGAGTCGACCGGCGCGGTTGAAGATGAAGCCAGCGATCGTCTCGAACTCCTCTCCCTCCGGCAGTTCGATCTCCAGTCGCTCGTTGACATCGTCGATGTTGACCTCGCCTTTGACGATCGCCGTGTCGTCGTCGACGAACTCGAAGGGCTCCTCCTCACCGCCTTCGAGAATCTCACCGACGATCTCCTCGACGAGATCCTCCATCGTCACCAGTCCCTCTGTGGTCCCGAACTCGTCGATAACGATAACCATGTTCAGCCGTTCTTCGCGCATCTCGGCGAGCAGCTCGTCGACGTTTTTCGACTCGGGGACGTGGAGTGTCGGCTCGATGAGGTCGTCGAGTTCCACCTCGGTGCTGTTACCGTAGCTACGGTCGCGGACCAGATCAGTCACGTGGACGACACCGATTACGTTGTCGAGTTCGCCGTCGTAGACGGGAAGGCGCTCGTGGCTGCTCTGGACACAGGTTTCGATCGCCTCCTCGATGCTCGCATCCTTCGACACGGCGGTCATATCCAGCCGCGGCGTCATCACCTCCTTGACGATCGTCCGGTTAAATCGGAGAGTACGCTGGAGCATCTCGCGTTCTTCTTCGTCCAGGACTCCCTCGCGTTCACCCGTCTCGATGATATCACGGATCTCCTGGCGGGTAACATATCCTTCTTCGATCGCCGCCCGTCCGCCCGTGATCTTGTTAACGATCCGGGTGAGGTGATCGAACAGCCAGACAAGCGGCAGGAGAATGATCTCCGCAGCCCGAAGCGGTCGCGAGATCCGGAGTGCCCAGGACTCGGTGTTGTCGACCGCGTAGGATTTCGGCGCGCTTTCCCCGAACAGCAACACGAGCGCGGTGATGCCGAGTGTCGCGACCAGCACAGCCTGGCCCTGGCTGGCGAGATAGAAGCCAAGTAGTCCTGTCGCGATCGAGGACATCGCGACGTTGACGAGGTTGTTGCCGACGAGGATCGTCACGAGCAGCCGGTGTGGATCTTCCTTGAGTCGCTTGAGCGTCTTCGAACCCTTCTTTCCCTCCTCGACGACGGCGTCGACACGGTGGTTCGGAAAGGCGAACATTGCGATTTCGGACGAGGAAAAGAATGCGGACAGACCGATCAGAATCGTGATCGCAAGCACTCCGAGGAGACCGAACAGCTCCTCGGAGATCGTCACCCCCAACAGTTCGACAGACAGCGCGACTGCAGTCGCGAGGCTGTCAGCTGTCAAATAACCCATTGATCACACAGTTCACAGCGGGCAGGATTAAGCGTTTCCTGTTTGGCGGCTGAGAGGGAGGAGTACGACCGGATCAAACACAGAACGGTTTCCCTCGTAGAACGGGTGATACTGTCTTGTCAGTGGATGGGTGCCACGCGAAACAGATTCGCACAGGGTTTCGCACAGTGGGGGTTTCCTCGTGGAACGGGGTTGTCGTAGCTGAGCGTTGTCGGTTGTATGTACTGCAAACACGATCACCGAGTCCAGCCGAAGCTATTACACTGATCTCGGCCCAACGGGAGGTATGAGCAAGCCACAGATCATCCTCTATCGTCTTCAGGCGTGCCCGTTCTGTGAGCGCGCGGTTCGAAAGCTGCAGGAGTACGACCTCTCCTACAGTTCGCGGTTCGTCGAACCGCTGCACTCACGGCGAGACGTCGTCAAACGAGAGAGTGGCGTTCGGACTGTTCCCGTGATCGTCGACGAGGCGACCGGGGTGACGATGGCAGAAAGCGCAAACATCGTCGCGTATCTCGACCGGACTTACGGACAGGAGACACAGGCAGGTCAGGCAGCGGCAGTCGCCGAGGAGGGCTCGTAACCATGGACCTCGCGTTCGATGTCGTCGAACTCGGCGCGGCGGATCATCCCGAGGTGGGCGAGACAGCACCCGATTTCGAGCGACCGCTGGTTACCGACGAGTACTGGGAGGACAGCACGCTCTCAGCTCTCACCGAGACGGGACCGGTCGCGCTGGTCTTTCATCCAATGGATGGCGCCTTCCCTGCCACCTACATCTGGAACGAACTCCGTGATCGGGGGATCGACGAGTACGACATCCAGGTTGTCGGACTCTCGATTTCGACACCCTACGAACACAAGGCCCTGCTGCGTGAGCGCGACCTGACCGACACTGGCATCAGACTGTTTTCCGATCCAGCGAACGATGTCGCAGAGCAGTACGGCATCGCCAACGATCTCGATGGGATGGCGGGAATCAGCGAGCCACGGACGGCAACGTTCGTCATCGACAGCGACCGGACGATCCAGTACGCCTGGGCTGCGAGCGAACACCCCGAGTTTCCCGACTACGACGAGTTCGAAGCGGCGGTCGATGACGTCACCAACACGTAGCCTATGCCGGTGTTTCCACCCGACGCTATCGAGAACGCTGTCGACGCTATCGAACGCGGTGAGCTCGTTGTCTATCCGACGGAGACCGTGTATGGGCTGGGAGCGGACGCGCTCGATCCGGCAGCCGTCGAGGCAGTCTTCGAGGCGAAAGGCCGTGACCGATCCCGGCCGATCTCGATAGCTCTCCCGGACATCGAAACTGCAGACGAGTACACCCGACTGACTGCAGCAGAACGCACATTTCTCGAGGCGTTTTTGCCCGGTCCAGTGACTGTCGTCGTCGAGCGCGAGCCGGGCGTTCCGGACATCCTCACGGCCGGCAGCGACCGGGTTGGCGTGCGGATTCCCGACCACGAGGGCGCACTCGAACTGCTGGCAGCGACGGGACCGATCACCTCCACGAGCGCAAACGTGAGTGGAACCGGAAGCAGCCGGCGTGTCACAACGCTCGACGAGCAGATCACGCGGGTGGCTGCGGCCGTCCTCGACGGGGGTGAAACGCCCGGCGGCGGATCGACGGTTGTCGATGTCGAACACGGTAAGATCCACCGGCGTGGTGCGCGCGCCGACGCGGTCGAACAGTGGCTTGCCGACCACTAGTCGCCGAGAAGACTCCGGAGTGAGCGTGTTTTGACGCCACACTGAGGCTGGAACTCACAGGGCTCACACTTCGATCGGTTGCTGGTTCTGGCTGGTGGGCCGTCGATCGATTCGGCAATCCTGACTGCCTCCCGGTAGGCTGCCGTCCGGCGAGCATCGACCTCGATTTTCCGGATAACGCCGTAGGCTGGATACTCTGCATAGACCGTGTCGACAGCAGTTTGTTCCTCCCAGGAGAGCGCTTTGGCGGCAGCCATCAGCCGGGCGCTCTGTGGCTTCCAGATCCCCTCTTTTGGGGGGCTGCCAGCGAAGACGAGCGACAGCGACGGCGGCGACTCCAGCCGTTTGTGGACCGTTCCGCGACACTCCCGGCCGGAGAGAAACACCGACCGCTCGGCCGGATCGACGAGTTCGTCCCAGCGGCCGAGTCGAGCGCGGGCACAGCCCAGTCGGGAGCGAAACTGCGTCGGTGTAAGCTCGATCGGTGCAGACTGAATGTAGCCGTTGTCCGCCAGCAGTCGCTCGTACTCGAATGCGAGCTGGCGTCGCTCCCCGACGAGCTGTGGCGGCTCTTCTTCCTCCGGCGCACTCCGCCGGTAGTACAGCTTGCGCGGACAGTATGCTGCGGCCTCGATATCACGAAAGGCGTGCATGGAGAGGAGTGGCCGCGTTTTCGGCTATAAACGTTCACAGCGAGCTGTCGAGATACCGCAACACACCCTCGACGTTCATCCGTTCTTCGCCACGGGCGTGCTGTTCACTCCAGTGATCGAGTGTCTCTGCCTGCTCGACGAAGTGGTCGATTACAGCCTGGTCGTCCGCCAGTTCCCGTCGCTTCTGTTCGACAGCGTCGACCCAGGTCTCGATGACGTCGCCGTAGTCGGCAAGCAGGTCGTCGGTTTCCCTGTCGCCAAAGTGACCATAGTAAAGCGCCGCGGGGTCGAGTTCCTGTAGCATCTCGATATCTGCTAGACAGCCCGCCAGATCGAACCCCGGTGGTGGCGAGGTCTGGCGAACACCCGCTCCCGGCACGAAGATGCCGGCAGCATCGGCGGTAAAGACGCCGTCGTTGACCGGGTCGTAGAACACGGCCTGGTGGAAGGCATGTCCCGGCGCGTGGTGGACTTCGAGGGCGTGATCCCCGAGATCGATCGTCTCGCCGTCGGCGAGCCCGACGAGGCGATCGTCTGGGACTGGTTTCGGCTCCTCGTAGTAGGCGATCCGGTCGCCGACGACCTGTTTAGTCCCCTCCCAGATCCTCGTCGGATCGGCCAGAAACTGTGCACCAGCGTCGTAGACACAGACATCGGCGTTCGGACAGGCCTCCGCGAGATAGCCCACGCCGCCAGCGTGATCCAGATGGACGTGTGTCGGGGCGATCACGTCAACCTCCTCGGGACTGATCCCAAGCACCGTGAGTGCGTCGAGAATCCACTCGTAGTTGCGACCAGTCCCCGAATCGATCACTGCCGGCTGCGCAGCATCGAGGATGTACACCGAGCCGTACTGGCTGGTGTCGTACAGCTCCATATCGACGTAGTAGAGATCCTCGGTTTCGGGAGTGGTTGCTTCGAGCAGGTCCATACTGTCAGTTCGATAGGCTACCCGATAACGGTTGGCCTCCTCGCACCGACCAGCGTGGTGGTCTTTCTGCCAGCTCCCGTGGTACTCACTGTGGCCACGGTACCGGCCACCTGTGTGCTTGCGTAAGCGTTTACTTCACCCGAAGAGTAGCCCGGTGCATGGCCGACTGTCCACTCGCCGACGACTGCCCCAGCTTTAGCGAACGGATCGAGGGAATGGGGTGTCAACACTACGGAGACCGTGGTGGTGCACAGTGGTGTAACCACTACAACCAGCCGATCAAAGATCTGAAATCCCAGCCCGTGAAACCGGGCGAGGAAGTCGTTATTGATGTCGAAGATATCCACGAAAGCGGTGCTGGCGTCGGCCGTACCGAGGACGGATTTATTATTATGGTCGATGGGCTTCTTCCGCCTGCTCGCGCCCGCGTCCGCGTGACGAATGTCATGTCGAACCACGCCCGCGGCGAAGAGGTCGAACGGATTCCTGACGACCCAGACGAGTCTGACGAGGAACCCGATTCCGAAGCGGCGGGAGACGACCAGACGACTGCAGACGAAGAGGACGACCCACGGCTTGGCAGTCGGGACAACTTCTGGGGGAGCTAACAGACTCGCTGTGAGTCACGACCGCTCGAGTTAGCTGAATTGAGAGACCAGGGACCGCGTGATACGACCCAAAGAGAGCACTGCCTCAGGCCGAGAGCGCTCGTTCCATCTCGAACTCGCCGCGGTCGGTCTCACGAATCTCGAAGCCTGCAGACCGGTACAGACGCATCGCGATCCGGTTGTCGTGGGTAACGGTCAACCAGACGTGATCGATGCCGTCTCGCGTGCCCATTTCCAGCAGCGCCTTGATGAGTTCGGTCCCGATCCCTGCGGACTGGTAGTCGGGATGGACAAAAATCGCGAGTTCCGAGGTGTCGTCGTATGGAATCAACACTGCATGGCCGACCGGCGTTTCGTGGGTGGCGACGACGTTCAACCCCTCATCGAGGAGGTACTCGACCCACTCTTCGGTCTTTGGTCGCGTTCGTGGTGGCACACCTTGGGCACTGTTCTCGAACTCCTCGTACATTTCGACGAGCGGTGTTGGCTCGTTCCAGTCACGCTCGATGGTAATTTCCCGTCCCGTCTGGTCGGTGAACGACTGCGGTGACTGGTGGTGCGCTGACTCATCACCGGCGAACTCCTCCATGACAATAGTTGGTGCTTGTGACCAGTAAGTCTGATTCGCGTTCTCACAAACTGGAAGCGGTCACTCGTCTTTTGTCGCGTCGTCCCGCCGGATCTCTGCTCGCGCGGGCTCTGGTTTCTCTCGGCGGTTCTTGCTGCGTACTCGGGAGGCTGACCAGGATAGCATCAGTGCTCACCCTCGGTTGCGGTCGCGGCTGCGGTTCGGTCGGTGTCTTCTATCATCATCTGCTACTCCTGATTGTGAATATAAAAGGTTGTTGGACATACGAGCTAATAATCCTTATATTCTACTGTGTATATCCATGACTACGACATATTTGAATCGCTACAGCTGATGAACTGGCGTATTAGTTTATATCCTCAACATTCATCGGCTGCAGACTGGCGCCAGTGAACGAATATCGACAGTCGTCGCTTTCAGTTCGAGACAATACAGTCACCGTCGCCGTTGCCTTCGAGTTCGTAGTACGTCGAGCGCAAGGTGACCGGTGTCACGTCAGCGACCGCTGCTGCCTCCTTCTGTGTGAGATCGTGACCCGCACGCGTTGCGGCCGTATACAGACAGCCCACCGCGACACCGCCGGGATTTCGGCCGGCGTCACGGCCCTGTTCGCGGAGCTGGGTTGCGAGTCGACGCGCGTCGTGTTCGATCTCCGGCGGCAGATCGAGTTTGCTCGCAAACCGGGCGAGATACTCCCGCGGATCGACCGGACCTGTTGGCAGTCCGAGCGAGCGGTTCATCGCGTCGTAGGCCACATCGAGTTCGTCTCGGTCCGCCTTGGCGGCAGCTGTGATCTCCGACAGTGTCCGCGAAACCGACGCTGTCCGGCAGGTTGCATACACAGCTGCCGCCGCAAACCCCTCGATTGATCGCCCCTGGAGCAGCGCTGCGTTCTGGGCGGACTCGAACAGCGCACAGGATTGTTCTTTGACGTGGTCGGGCAGATCCAGTTCGCTCACCAGCCGGCGGATCTCGGTGAAGGCGTACACTCGGTTGCGCTCGGCCTTGCTGCGAATCTGGGTGCGTTTGTGCTGGCGACGCAGTCGCGCAAGACGCCGTCGCTTTCGCCCTTTCACCCGTTTCGAGTATCCGATCTCTGTCGAGAGCCCTCTGTCGTGTCTCGATCGAGTCAGCGGCGCACCCGTCCGCTCGGGGTTGGTGTCGTCGTCTGCAAACGAGCGCCACTCCGGCCCGGGATCGATGGCGTGCTCGTCGACGACCAGTCCACACCGCGTGCAGATGGTCTCACAGTTGTCTGATCGAAGCGATCCGTCGCATTCGGGACAGAGTTGTACTGTCGCGGCTGTCATCACGTCATAGTTGTCCCCGAATGGGTATTTAAATCGGAGCCAGATGTGGCAAATATTTCTGATTTCGCTCGCTAAAACCTACCGGTAACCGGTAGGTGATCTCCGGTGGAGTGTTCAGTACTGCGTCGAGAAACTGGACGCCAATCACATACTTTTTTTACGCTCGAAGAAATGACAGTCCCATAATGGGATTGTCGGAGATTGCCGACGGGATCGAAATCACCGAACATCAGGACGATCGCGGTGTCGCGACCGTCGACGACACCGACGCGACGCTTGCGGAACGTCTGGCTCCGTTCGAGTCCGAACTTCCCTGTCGTGCTGAGGAGGCCGCAACGGTACTCGATCGCTACAGCGAAGCTGTCTCCGTCGAGTCGGCGGGGCAGGCAGCAGGTGTTGCACCGACGACGGCAGCGAAGACGTTGCACTTGCTTGGCGAGCCTGTCTCGCCGCTGGGGCCGATGGGTCGGGAGATCGTCGGTGACTATCTGAATGGCGAGCTCTCCCGAACCGAGGCGCTCGAACTGACCCGGCTCGGTGAGAACAGCTTTGCACTCGCTGTGTACGTCGAAACACACGACCCGATTGAAGAGGCCTGTGCTGCGATCGAGGGTGTGCTTGCGGCTCGCACAGCCCGACGCACTCGTCTCGGTTCGGCGTCCCTGCCCGATTCGATCTGACTTTTCGCCGACTATCGCTGCTGATACTCCTGGTGAATGCATAAGTCACCCCGGGGCAAATAGCTGCTAGAGCTCCCTGTATGCCGCTGCTTATCAACATCAAGAAGCTCACGATCATCAACGAGCTGATCGACGTCGGCGCGTCGAATGTCGCCTCCTCGTTCAGTACGCTCGCTGGGACGGAGACAACAGTCGATATCAAGAGTCTGGCCTTTGCCGATCCCGTCGATCTGCCATCGGCGATGGGTAACGAGGAGTGTTATGCCGCGACGATCACGTTGACCGAACCACCGTATGGCGTCTTTATGCTCACCTTCTCGGATGACACTGCCCGGACTGTCGCAAAGCTTGTTTCGGGTGAGCCCGTCGAGGCGGAGATGACGAGCCTCCAGGAGAGCGCACTCCAGGAGCTGTGCAACATCTGTACCTCTGGTTTCATCGACGGGATGGCAAACACCCTGAATACGACCATTGATATGGGGACGCCGACACTGAGCCAGAACGGGAAAGAGACGTTACAGGACCAGCTTTCACACGTCCGCGAGGAAGGGATCGCGATCTACCTCGACTCGGTGGTCGCCGTCCCAGCACAGGATACGAACCTCGAACTGCGGGTGTATCTCGTTCCCGCCCCTGGCCCGTTCGTGAATCTGCTGGATCTGCTCGAACTCGACGAGACGGGTGAGCCAGCCGAACACGCTGAATCCTGATCGCGTGCCTGATAGTGGTTGTTGCGATTATTTTCGTGACCACGTCACACTTGACATCCTCCTCCGCGTTCACGCGGAGGAATCCCACGGCACTGCACCGCTGGGTTGGGATATTAGGGTTTGCAGTCTACCACTTGTTCCTGCGGTTGGAATCCGCTGGACAAGTCATGAAGGTAGACTTCGGGCTGTGCCAACCAGCCGGTACTCCTATCCTCGCACAGATTGGTCGAAGACTTGGAGTTACTTTCCTTGTTGATGTTGAGACGGATATTTTCCGCCCCGTTCACGTCCGCGTTGAACGCCGCATCGCAATCTTCACAGACATACAAGCCACGGTCGACACGCTGACTCTCGTCTTTTTTTTCGCACACGCAACACGTCTTGCTCGTGTCTCGTTCAGACACTTCGACGACCGTGATACCCGCAACCGTTGCCTTGTATTCGAGAATCGAGATGAAGCGGTCAAACGCCCACCCGTGGAGGTCGAGGTTTCCATGTGTGCCCCAGTTCTTCGCCTCGCCGGTCTCGTCATCGCGGACGCCCTCCAAGTCACCGACGTTGATATGGCCAACTCCTTTCTCAACACATCGTTCGACGATGTGTTTCACCAAAGAGTGGAAAAAGTGGGTTCGGCGTTCCGACCACTTGTGATGCAGTCGAGTGGCTGTGTTACCACCACTGTCGTCGCAGTTGGCGATTTCTTTCGGGAAGTAGTAGCCGTCCTGTTTCAAGCGGTTGCCAGGATAGAGGTCGGCTTCCTCGGTACTGTAGGCGACAGCGGCGAAGTTACTGATGCCGAGGTCAATACCTGCTGTCTCGTTACCGGGAGCATCAGGTGTCTTAATTTTGTCTTTACAGATGAAGTGCAGTTCCCACCGTTCCTTCAGGTTGTCGTAGACGGCCCTGACTTGTTGCAGGTTCTCGACCGTGACGCCGGGACGTGTCTCGTATTCGACAAGGATGTACTCCCATGCTTTCGGGTGTTCCTTGTGATCCGCGCCCTTACTGAGTCTGACGCGGTTGTTCTTGGTGTCGTGTCGAATACCGTTCTGTTTCCACGTCACGGTTGAACGGGGGTGTTCTTCGTGGACACGGCGACCTTGGTCGTCGTAGTAGTTTTCTTTGCGGTAGCCGGGCGGGTTGTCCCGGTCGTCGTCCGAGGAGTACCACGAGTTGAAGGCTTCAGCGAGTTCCTCCAGAACCCGCTGACTGGACTGTGAATGCAGTCCCTTGTATGTTGGATGGCTCTTCAACTCGTCTTTCAACTCCTCGTGATCGGGGATCTTGCCCGTCTCCTCCCAGACTTCTCGGGAGTGGTAGTTAGCGACGTTCCAGAGTTTGCTGGCACTCCATCCGTGCCGGTCAAGCGAGTCCGCGACCTGTGAGTGGTTGCGGATTATCGCTCGATAGGTACAGTGGACTTCCAGCATCGTGAAACGTCTGTATAATCCCTTATATTCGTTTTTCTTGTAAAATTTGGGATCGAGATAGTGTAATATCCGGTCCTGTCGAAGTCGGTGGAACGTGGCACTGAGTGACGGCGCGTATCCACGGCCTGAAGGCCGTGGTATTGCGCCTGTTCAACCTATAACAGTGTGTCACGCCGTGTACCCTGAATGTTGGTTCACCACGGCGGTAAAAAGTCCCAACAACCACTATAAAGCCGTGGGCTTTTGGCTCAGAAGGCTGTAGTAGCTGACAATGCGGATCGAACTACGCGTCTGTCGGCACTGTTTCGAGGGCGAACACGACAACGAACACAAGACGAAGATCACGCGTGATCTCGTCGCGTGTGCCGAGATCATCAAAGATCACTGTCATGTGATCGATCTGGACGATGTCCATATCCGGTGGGTCACCGAAGACGAGGACGACGACGGCCGTCCGGCCGCGATCCCCGCTGTTGCAGCCACGATCCAGAACGAACAGATCATGGTCTCGGATACACAGCTGATTACGATGGGCGAAAACGGCTACATGATGGTCTACCCGAACCCACAGGACGCACTAAAAGTACTCTCGGGAAACATCGACGAGATCAACAAAGTCACTTCCGAGGATATCACGCCGAAACTCTCCCCGGAGGGTGCGGAGATCCTCACTGGTGGGATGGACTCACCGGAGTCGATTCCTGAGGAGGACGCAGAGAGCTGTTCGTGAAGTCACTATCGTCGACGACGCTTGGTGTTTTGTTCATTCCCTGTCGTCGACGACGCTTGGTGTTTTTTCGGTTGGTCGTGGCGTGACGACTCGTTTGTCGTGGCGTGACTACTCAATTGTTAGCGTGTACACCCGCTTGCGGGCATCGTTGAACGAAAACCGCGATTCGACGGCACCGACCTCTTCGAGCCGACTCAACGCGTACCGGACCGTTCTGGCTGGTAGCAACGACTCCGAAGCGAGCTGACTCTGTGTCAACGCACCGTTGTATTCGAGAACTTTCGCGACGAGTTTGGCACTCGGCGGAAGATCCTGGACCGCATCCCAGCCGTCCTGTGACCGCTGGTCGGGCTGGAGTTGCTCTGATGTACTCATGTGTGTATGCTCTGCCATGCAACCAGATAATACTTTCTACTCCTTCTGATGACTAACGATAATCTTACGGCTAATCTGGCCGGAACAAATCACACTGTAGTCGTCGTCGATTGTGTATGCGTTGCTGGATTTCAGTTTTTGTGGTCTACCCGAAACCTCTTATTACCGAACGCCTTAATAAGGCGTAATGACCGACACTGTGGACGACGTCGACCTGCCGTACGATGACGACGCGTCCAAACAGGAGAAGATCGAATCGCTGGAGGAGCGGCTGGAAGTGCTCGAGTCCCAGAACGAGGAGATGCGAGACAAGCTCCTCGATGCGAACGCCGAGAACAACAAATACCAGCAGAAACTGGAGCGGCTCACTCACGAGAACAAGAAGCTCAAACAGTCGCCGCTTTTCGTCGCCACAGTCCAGGAACTAACTGATGAAGGAGTTATCATCAAACAGCACGGCAACAACCAGGAAGCGCTAACCGAGGTCACCGAGGAGATGCGCAGCGAACTGGAGCCCGACGCCCGCGTCGCCGTCAACAACTCGCTGTCGATCGTCAAATCCCTCGAAGACGAGACCGACGTGCGTGCTCGCGTGATGCAGGTCGATGAGAGTCCAGATGTGACCTACGCCGACATCGGTGGGATTCAGGCCCAGATCGAGGAGGTCCGCGAGACTGTCGAGATGCCCCTGAAGAACCCGGAGATGTTCGACGACGTTGGGATCGACCCACCGGGCGGGGTGTTGCTGCATGGCCCACCGGGAACCGGGAAGACGATGCTCGCAAAGGCCGTTGCCAACCAGACGGACGCGACGTTCATCAAGATGGCCGGCTCGGAGCTGGTTCACAAATTCATCGGCGAGGGTGCAAAGCTCGTCCGTGATCTATTCGAACTTGCCCGCCAGCACCAGCCCGCCGTCATCTTCATCGACGAGATCGACGCCATCGCTGCGAAACGAACTGATTCGAAGACCTCCGGCGACGCCGAGGTCCAGCGGACGATGATGCAACTCCTTGCGGAGATGGACGGCTTCGAGGACCGTGGTGACATCCGCATCATCGCCGCCACCAACCGCTTCGATATGCTGGATCGGGCAATCTTGCGTCCCGGTCGGTTCGACCGACTCATCGAGGTGCCAGAGCCTGATGTGACGGGTCGCGAGCAGATCTTCCAGATCCACACCCGCTCGATGAACGTCGCAGACGATGTTGATTACGCGGCGCTTGCGGCGATGGCCGACGGCGCGTCGGGTGCTGATATCAAGGCGATCTGTACCGAGGCCGGGATGTTCGCGATCCGCGAAGACCGCACCGAGATCACGATGTCCGACTTCGAGGAGGCCTACGCGAAGATCCAGCACGAAGAAGAAGACGAGGATATCTCGCGCACCTTCGCCTAGCGTTCCCGGATTCCTTTTCGCAGTTTGGCTCTCGAACCCGGACTGTTTTTGCGCTGCTGATCTGATATGCAGTCATGACAGACAGAGCCTGGGAGACGATCGAGACACAGATCGCCTACAGCTGTGACGGCTTCGATATTATCAACGAGACAGTCGCACTTCCCGACGGTGAGCGTACGGCGTTCGATTATCTCTCCGAGACCGAAAGCGTCGTCATCCTTCCCTTTACCACCGATGACGAGGTCGTGGTCATCGACGAGTGGCGACACGCGGTCAAACGTCACAATCGCGGGCTTCCCGCTGGGAGTATGGAGGCCGGCGAGGATCCCGAGACGGCCGTCCGTCGTGAGCTTCGCGAGGAGACTGGCTACGAGGCCGGAACAATCGAGAAACTCGCCGCGTTCGAGCCTGCAAACGGCTTTTCTGATGCCTACTTTCACTACTTCGTCGCCGACGACTGCGAGCCGAGCGCCGAGCAATCACTCGATGCAGACGAGACGATCGACGTGACAACTGCATCGTTCGACCGGCTGCTCGAGGCTGTCCGGGCAGGTGAGTTGCCCGATGGCCGCAGCGCAACGGCGATTCTCTACTACGCGCTGTTTGAGTCCGGGGGAGAGTAGTGTTTATTTTCACTAACTGCGACTCCCGCTAGAGACCACAGCGTTGAAGCGACATCCCGCGATAGATACCGGTAATGACGCTTCGAGTGACGAACTCGCTCACCGGCGACCGCGAGGAATTCGAGCCACAGGATCCGGACTCTGTCTTGCTGTATTACTGTGGACTGACGACCTCCGATCCGGCACACCTCGGACACGCACGCGGGTGGGTACACGTCGACGTTATGCACCGCTGGCTGTCTCATCTCGGCTACGACGTCCGCCACGTCGAGAATTTCACCGATGTCAACGAGAAGATCGTCGCCCGTGTCGGTGAGATCGGTAAGAGTGAGGCCGACGTTGCCCGGTCGTACATCCAGGCGATCATCGAGGATATGCGCGCGCTGAATCTGAAACGCGCCGAGGTCTACCCGCGTGTCTCCGAGCATATTCCAGAGATCATCGACCTGGTCGAGCGCCTGATCGAGCGGGGTTACGCCTACGAATCCAACGGCTCGGTGTATTTCGATGTCACCAGCTTCGAGGAGTACGGCAAACTCTCGAATCAGGATCTCGACGAGATGGAGTCACAGGGCGATCCAGACGAGCAAAGCGAAAAGCACAATCCGGCGGATTTCGCGCTCTGGAAAGCTGGCGGTGTCGATCCAGTGGAGATCGCAGACCACCAACACGACGGTGCAGCCCCGGCCGAACAGGCCTGCCAGACCGCCCAGACCTGGGACTCCCCGTGGGGTGTGGGTCGCCCTGGCTGGCATATCGAGTGTTCTGCGATGAGTATGACCCACCTCGGCGAGACGATCGACATCCACGTCGGCGGTCAGGATCTCGTCTTCCCACACCACGAAAACGAGATCGCACAGAGCGAGGCCGCGACTGGCGACACCTTCGCGCGCTACTGGCTTCACGTCCGCCTGCTCGATGCCCCTGACGACGAGAAGATGTCCTCCTCGCTTGGCAACTTCGAGACCGTCGCCGAGGCGATCGAACGGTACGGTCCGAACGTCGTCCGCACCTTCCTGTTGTCGACGGCGTATCACAGCGCGGCAACCTACAGCGCAGAGACCGTCGGCGAGGCCGAAAAGCGCTGGGAGACACTGGAGCGAGGCTACCAGCGAGCCCGGGAGGCTGTCGACAGTATCGACGCCCGGACGAAAGTCGAATCCGACCGGCTCCGGACGGCTGTCGACGCCGCCAGGGAGGCGTTTACGGACGCGATGAACGACGATTTCAACACCCGTGGTGCACTCGGTGCACTCGACGAGCTGACGACCGCGGTCAACGCCCACATCGACGACGCCGACAGCTATGACTACCGCGGACTCAGCGACGCGGTTGAGAGCTACGAGGTACTCGGTGGCGAGGTGCTCGGGCTCGCCTTCGGTGACAGCGCCGACGACGGCGATGTCGAAATCGCTGAAGAACTCGTTGCACTCGTGCTGGATGTTCGCGAACAGGAACGTGAGTCGGGTAACTACGAGCGTGCCGACGACCTCCGGGACGATCTCGAAGCGATGGGGATCGAAATTCAGGATACCGACGACGGACCGACCTTCCGGTTCGAGTAGACGAATACCTGCTTTTTGCGTGGCTACACGAACGATTCGAAGTACCGAATACCTTCAGCGACGGTATCGACCGACGATTTCGATAGCATCGGATGGATAGGCACAGAGAGCACCTTTTTACAGGTTCGTTCTGCGACCGGTGCGCTGGCTGTGACGCAATCGTAGGCGTCCTGCTCGTGGACGGGGATCGGATAGTAGATACTCGAATCGATTCCAAACTCATCGAGATGTGCCTTGAGCTCGTCACGGCGGTCTGAACGGATCGTGAACTGGTTGTAGGCGTGGGTCGCGTGGTCGGGTTCGACCGGTAGATCGACCGAGGTGTCGGCGATCCGCTCCCGGAGCCGTTGTGCGTTTTTCCGGCGTTCTGCCAGATAGTGCGGGAGTCGATCGAGCTGGACGCGGCCGATCGCTGCTGCAACGTCAGTCATCCGGAAGTTGTGGCCGAGCCGCTCGTGGCTGTATCCCTCCGCGCGACCGTGATCGATGAACTGCCTGGCACGGACAGCGACGTCGTCGCGGTCGGTGATGACCATTCCGCCCTCTCCAGTGGTCATGTTCTTGGTGGGATAGAACGAAAAACAGCCGACGTCACCGATTGCACCCACTGGTTCTCCCCGATAGCGTGCGCCGTGGGCCTGAGCTGCGTCCTCGATGAGCGGAATATCGTACGTCTTGGCGATCTCACCGAGTCTGTCCATCTCCGCGGGGAGGCCGAACAGATGGACGGCGAGAATCCCGTCGATCTCGCCGTTGTGATCCTGAATCGTCGATTCGACGGCATCGGGATCGAGGTTGTACGTCGTCGGATCGATGTCGGCAAACACCGGCTCTGCGCCGGTAAACCGGATCGCATTCCCGGTCGCGATAAACGTGAAGGGGGTCGTGATGACACGGTCGCCGTCACCGATTTCAAGCGCCTCCAGGGCTGCATGGAGCGCGGTTGTCCCGTTGGTGGTGCCAACACCGTGGTCGGCGTTGCAGTAGGCTGCAAACTCGGATTCGAACGCAGCGAGTTCGTCGCCGCCCGCCAGCGAGCCCGAATCCAGCACTGCCTCGACGGCCTCCTTCGCGCGCGTACTCAGCGTCGGGTCTGCGATCGCGATGCGATCGCGGTGTTCGGTTGTCGTCATGCGATCTGGTTCCCTCCGTCGAGCTGTGTTGGCAGTTGCTTCGTGCTCGCAGGTGCGCCGACGGCGAGCGTCTCCGGTGGCACATCCTCGGTGACGACCGCGCCAGCGCCAATAAACGAGTCGTGTCCGACGCGGACACCGGGGAGGATCGTCGCGTTTGCCCCGACAGAGACACCGTCTTCAATCACCACGCCCTCGATTGCGCTCTGCTCACGGATCGGATACGGGTCGTTCGTCACGACCGCGTGCGGGCCAAAAAAGACGTTGTCGCCGATCTCGGTTCCCTGGGGGATGTAGACGCCAGTCTGGAAACTCCCGTGTGAGCCGATCGTCACCTCACCGTCGACGACTGTCTTGGTGCCGAGCAGTACGTCGTCGCCGATCGTCGTCGCCTCTCTGACGAGGACGTCGTGCCCGGTTCGGAACCTGTCACCGATTTTCACGTCGGTGTAGAGAATCGAGCCGTCACGGATTCTCGCGTTGTCGCCGATCACTGTCTCCGATCCGGCTTCGCCTGCGCCGATCGTCGCCGTCGTTGCAATGGTGCAGTTGTTTCCTGTTGTTGCCATTATATGCTGGTAAGGCAGTATTTCGGCTTTGTTACTCTCATCTTACCAGTGTCCGTTGCGTGTCGTAGTTTCTATCTACTAGCACAAAACGAGCAGAAGACTCACTCAGCAGTGACGGCGTGGACGATGCCACAGACTGTAATCCCGGTAAGCAATGCGACGAGGACGACCGATGTGGTCAGCCCGTACGACGCCCCGCCAGCTTGCCCGGCGGCAAACAGCACGACTGCGCCAACCGCGATCGAGAGATACAGCCGGTGCCAGCCGGGCTGTGTCGGCTGGTCGAGATACTGGTCGAGCTGATCCGCGTTCGGACCGAGTTCGATCGTCCCCCGGTTCTGGTCAAAGTCGACGACGTCGGTATCGTCCATCTTCGGCAGATGGCACTGATAGAGGCCGACGTACACCCGTTTGCGCTGGGTCGATGAGATCGCCTGTACTGTGGTATCGTTCTCGATCGCAGCGATGTGTTCGGCGACCTCACTGAGCGTTGTCTTGCCATCGTTTCGGTGGAGATACTGCAGGGTTTCGCGTCGTCGACTGTTTTTGAGAATCTCGAACACCTGATCCAGCGGCAGCTCGTAGCCAGGCTGACTCTCGAGATCGTCGCCGTCTGATGGACGCTTTGGTGTCGGCGGTGCCGTCTCGTCCTCAATCTGGCGATCATCTCCCGTCTCCGGCTGCGTTCCGTCATCTGATTGATTTGCTTGCTGGACGGTTACGCTGTGGCCGGTTAGTACGCTGTCGTTGTTCGTCGTCATCGGTACGCCCTCTGTGTTCGGTGGTGGCTCCAGTTCATTGTTGGACGACCGTCTGTGGCGGGTTGGTTACTGGTTGGTTCGGTGGTCTGTTCCATCCCCGAGTGTATACACTGGGTGTGGTAGCTGATCCTCGATCATCCCTCGACCATCAAGGAGTATGCAGTCATCGATTTCATTCCAATCGATTGACTGGAACTGCTCGTGGGCTGTGACCACGATTGCGGCGTCGAGCCCGACGGTTGGGAGATCGTCGATGTCGATCCGCTCGGCTGCAAGCCCAGAGTCCTGAGAACAGACTGGATCGACGGCGTACACTGTACTACCGGCATCCGACAGCATCGATGCGATCGGAAAGGCCGGTGCGGCCCGCGTCTCGTCGACGCCGGCACGATACGTAATTCCGAGGATCCCAACGGTCGCCTCCTCGAGGTCGACACCGTGCTCGGTGAGGTGTTCTTCGAGACGTTCGACTGTGTGTGCTGGCATCCCCTCGTTGACG
>LKMJ01000263.1_pt1 | contig 36530 bp, 27 predicted proteins | sample 643391 | NCBI WGS metagenome assembly LKMJ01 (sample SAMN04112250, study PRJNA286221) | soda lake metagenome | biome: soda lake; feature: Kulunda Steppe; material: water; isolation source: sample PL-Br10 brine of Picturesque Lake | place: Russia: Kulunda steppe | collected 2010-07 | reverse complement strand
GGTTGTAGAACAACGTCAGTCAGCGACGATCAGTAAGGATATGACCGTCGACAAGTAACGACGCGTATGAGCGAGTTCGATCCAGAGAAATTCGAAGACAAATACCGGCACTACTTCCCCGAGCTGCAGCGATCGTACAAGCAGGCCTTCGAAACGATGAACGACGCCTACGATTCGGAGCTGATCCACGCGATCGATCAACAGGTGCTCGCCGAAAGCGAGCCCTTCTACGAGGGAGATGGAGAGTTCAGGATCGAGATGCCAGACAATCCGGCGAACAGACTCCAGGGAGTGATCGTCGACGAAGAGAAACTCGATACTGTCCTGGAGCGGTATCTCGAAGAGCTAGAGAGTGAACTCCAGACCGTGTTCGGTCTCAACTGATACCGGAACAGACCCAAAGACCCAAAGCCTAAGACTGCTGACGTCGTATCAGATCGTACAATGAGCACAGAAACCGAAGAGCAAGAGCCAGAAGACGAGCTTCGAGAGCGTATCACGAACTTCCTGCGGCGAAACTTCCCGCAGATTCAGATGCACGGCGGCAGCGCGGCAATTACAGATCTCGACATGGAGGATGGATCGGTCTCGATCCAGCTCGGCGGTGCGTGTTCGGGCTGTGGCATCTCCCCGATGACGATCCAGGCGATCAAGACACGAATGACAAAAGAGATTCCCGAGATCGAAACCGTCCACGCAAACACCGGCGCAGGCGGACAGGAAGGGATGGCCGGCGGCGCTGGTGGCATGAACCCGTCCTTCCCCGGAGAAGGTACTGGCGACTCTGAAAGCGACGAAGGGCCGGAAGCACCGTTCTAACGTCGATCTGTCTCTTTTGCTTACTCACTCTCTGAGCCCCTGCTCGCGCTCCCAACTACGGACTAACGCAGTCAGTGTCTCGTTTACCGGCACTGACTGTGTTGCATGCTTGAGGACGTAGCCGTTGATTGCATCAATCTCCGTGCGACGGCGAGAGAGGATATCCTGATGCATCGAAGAGGTGTTCTCTGCGGTGGCTTCAGCGACTGCGCGTGTCCGCGCTGTTGCAGTCTCACCGTCGAGGGCAACACCGTGGGCTCTGGCAACCTCGCCAGCCTCACGAGCAGCACGTGTTGCAACATCGCCGATCGGGTCATCGATCAGCGCGCCGTTTGGGATCCGCGCCAGGGCAGTCGTCGCGTTGATCCCTGCGTTGACCGCGAGTTTCTCCCAGAGCATTCGCTCCATGTCAGTCGAGACAGCCGTCACAACCCCTGCCCGTTTGAATGCGTCTCCAACCTCGTCTGCAAACGCAGAATGGTCACCGCCACGGGGGCCGACTGTGATCTCACCGATACCCGTACACTCGACAGTACCAGGATGAGATATTCGAGCGCCGTAGGTGCAGGTTCCAGCCAGAACCGGCACGTCAAGAGCGGCAGCGAGCAGTTCCTCGTTTCCCATCCCGTTCTGAAGGGAGAGAACACCATCCAGTCGGCACTGCCGAAGCTGTCTGGCTGCTGTCTCGGTATCGAAGCTTTTGACAGTGACAACAACAAGCTCGGTCTGGTCCGGGAGATCCGTTCGTGCGTCGGGGTGGACAGTCTCGTCGATTGCACCAGTGATCGGCAGTCCCTCGGCATCGATCCGGCTGACGTGTGGGTTTCGTCCGACGAGTGTGACCTCGTGTTTGCGCGCGAGCAGGCCACCGACGAGCGTTCCCAGACTGCCAGCGCCAAACACAGAGATCTGCATTACCGGCAGTTAGTCTTCCATCCAGTAATAGATCTCCTCTTTGGGTGCGCCACAGCTCGGACACTCCGCCGGAATATCCTCGATCTGTCCCATCTCCCCGCACTCCCAGCAGCGCCACATGATCGCATCGCCGTGATCGGAACTCAACTCCTCGGTATCGAGTACGGACAGATCCTCCGCAGCCGTCACGTAGAATCCGTTTTCGTCGAATCCACGGATCGTTCCGAGTCGGTTGCCGTCTTCATCGTACACCCCCCGACCAGGAGTTACTTCTCGCGCGGTTGATTTCTGATTCATCTGTCTCTGAGTGTAAAGCAGATTCCGAAATAAGCATGCGTGTGGATAACATACAATCAAATGAATACGCTCATACTTTGCAACAGTTGTTAGTTCACGTACTCGCCAATCGAGTATTTGGGGCCGTGTCATTCTGAGCCACACCAGGCAAACTTTCAATAAAGAAGGTTGCGGATTCCGGGTATGGAACTCCTCGAAGCCACCGAAGACGATCTCGATGCGCTTGCCGACCGGTGGTATGATCTCGCGAAAGAAATGGAGCAGTACTCCGAACTGAATGAACTCACCGACGCTGATCTCGGTGAACTGGCCGAAAGTGGCTTTCGCGAACACCTCGACGACGAGGAGATAACAGATTACCTCGTCTTTCACGAAGGCGAGCGTATCGGCTACGTTATTCTACGGGAGGGTCGACATCCGTCACGAACGTATTCGAGATACCTTCGCATCGTGGATCTCGCCATCGACAAGGACGAACGAAACAACGGCCACGGTGCTGCAGTCGTCGAACGAGTGAAAGAACTGGCCCGCGACCGAGGCTGTGATCATCTCAAAGTCTCGTGTGAATGGCAAAACGAGGACGCACGCCGGTTCTACCAGAGTGTGGGGTTTCAGCCAAAGCAAGTCGACTACGCACAGACACTGAAATGAGTGGGAGAGTCGACGGTCGATCTTAGGAGTTTGTGCTCACAATTTTGATAACGTCACCCTCGCCGAGTTCGTGACCCTCACCGATCCGACGACCCTCCTGTGCGTCGACGGCGTGGAGATAGCCATCACCGATGTCCGAGTGGACGGCATAGGCGAGATCAAGTGGGGTCGAACCAGTCGGAAGCAAAAAGGCATCGGGAAGCATCACACCCTTGCTGTCGGTCCACTTCGTTTCGTTTTCGACCGGATACGCTGTAATCTGATCGAGGACGTCGTAGACAACGGTGTCGATCGCCTGCTGGACTCCCGTTCCGCCCCACTCCTCGATTACATCCCGAACTTGTTCCAGCCCCTCCCGTTGCTGGTCGCTGACATCCTCACTGACAGTGAACGTTTCGTCGCCGGGATCGTACTCAACCAGTCCAGCTTTTGCACCGCGTCGGAGGGCGAGTTCGCCGTCGGCCGTCGCCGGGATAACAGTCTCCGCGGCCTCGCGGAGGCGTTCGATGTTGCCCTCCGGGGCGATATCGGCCTTGTTCGCGACGACAATCATCGGCTTTGTCTGTGCGCGCAGGTCACTCGCAAGCTCCCGTTTGAGTGAGTCCTCCCACTCGCGAGGATCGTCTGGATAGTTGATCTCCCGCAGGACAATCGCAATATCTGCTTCGGTCGCACCGACGCCGGTGAGCATCTCGCCGAGTGCCTCGTCGATGTCGAAATCCGGGGATCGTGACTGGCGTTCGACGGACTCCCAGTTTCGCTCGATGATCGAAGCGAGCCAGCGATCCATCTCTGTCTCGATGAAATCCAGATCTTCAACGGGGTCGTGTTCGCCAACCTCGACTGGTTCACCCTCCTCGTTGGTCCCGCCGGAGGCGTCGACGACGTGCAAGATCGCATCAGCGTCTGTAAGCTGGTCGAGAAACTGGTTTCCCAGCCCCCGTCCCTCGTGTGCGCCGGGGACTAACCCAGCAACGTCGTACAGTTCGACCGGGACATAGCGCTTGCCGTCCTCGCAGTTGTCGCTATCACACCGGTGGTCACGATCCAGACAGGGACAGCGCGTCCGCGCGTAGCTGACGCCACGGTTCGCGTCGATCGTCGTAAAGGGATAGTTGCCGACATCGACCTCCGCCATCGTCGCAGCCGTGTAAAACGTCGACTTGCCGGCGTTGGGTTTGCCAGCGAGTGCAAGAGAGAGCATAAATCTACTTTCTGCCGCCGGGGAAATGGCTTTTCGGTCTAGTCGTCGCCAGCACCAGGTGGCTCTGGCCCGAGTTTCTCTTTTTGGCTTGCGGCCCCGACAGTCGGTGTCTCGTCCTCGTCGACCTCGGCTGACTCTGCCCCCTGGCTGTCCTGATCAGACGAAGACTCAGAAACAGAGTCGGGGACTGTCGAATCGTCGATAACACGCTCTGAGACCATCGTCATCTCTTCGTTCGCACGAATTCCGCCTTCGACGGTCGCATCACGGTGAACCTCGACGTACTCTCCAGAGACATCGCCACGGATTCTGGTCTCGGGGCCGATCCTGACCGTTCCCTCGCGTGTCGTTACGTTGCCAGTCACATCGGTTTGCGCTCCAACGGTGATACCCTCCCGGGCGCGGAGGCTTCCAAAGATCTCGTTTCGTCGGCCAACGACGAGCGATTTTGCACGGATATTGCCGTGCAGTCGGCAGCCGTCGCCGATCCGACCGGGCGTCGATACCTGCCAGGCGTCGTCGCTGACGCGACTCCCCTTTGGGATCAACACAGGTTTCGCCTCGGTCTCATCGTCGACGAGTGATTCGACGAGCTGTTCTGCGGCTTCCTCTTTCCCGATCTGTAACAGCTGGGAGAGATACATCAAGAGGAAGACGATCGTTGGCATCGGATCGCGGATGATGATCCGGCCGTTGGCGTCGAATCCCTCTTCGATTTCGACATCGTCGCCGATATCCAGATCACCGGCGACCCGGAGGCCGCCGCCGATCGTGATCCGTTCACCGAGATAGGCGTCCTCCCCGACGAGGACGTTGTCGGCAACCTCACACCAGGTATCGAGCCGACAGTCACCCTCGGCCTCGATGTGGCCGCCGAACTCGACACGCTCTCCGGCGATGACGTTTGCTGCGCGTACGCCGAAGCCGACTGTCGACTGGCTCCCGATGATCACATCTCCCTCCGTCACCAGGTCGTGCTCCTCGACGTGGGTGTTGTCGGGAATCACCAGCTCGTCGAGGGGGTCTGAACGAAACGTCGGCACAGTTATATGCGCGTGTTCAGGCGTATTAAAGCCTGAGGATGCGTCTGACGTGCGTCTGACGTTCCGATGACAGGCGCGCAGTGCACAATGTCTAATCAGTTTCGGCTCATCTCTTGATCTAATGGAGGAAATGCATTCGGAGACACGAACCGAGGCAGTCGTCGATGCGCTCGGGCTGTTGTATCACGACAATCTCGATCCCGACGATTTCATGTTGTTTCCACAGGACAGCGGTGCAGTGATCGAGGCCGACGCCAGTGTGAGTGACTGGCAACAGACCTTCGGGGGACGCGGCGGATTCGAGTGTCTCGTTCGGACAATTTTGAGCCAGAACACGAGTGATGTGGCGAGTAAACCGGCCCACGAACGACTACTGTCACGGTACGACGCCGAAGATGGGGACCTGGCTGAGGCGCTTGCAAACACGAGCCACGAAAAAGTCGTCGAGGTGATCAGGTCGGCGGGGCTGTACAATCAAAAGGCCGAGAAGATCATCGGCACAGCCCAGTGGGTGCTGGCGGAGTTCGGTTCCGAGGGTGCCTTTGATGCGTTTGTCACCGACGAGGACGCAGCGATCGTTCGCGAGACGTTACTGTCTATCGACGGCGTTGGTCCGAAGACGGCCGACTGCGTGTTGCTGTTTGCTGGTGGTCGCAGTGGGGTCTTCCCAGTTGATACACACGTTCATCGGATCGCCCGTCGGATGGGACTCGCCCCCGCCAACGCCGATCACGAGGCTGTTCGGGATGCACTCGAACGGGAACTCTCCGCCGACAAGTGTGGGTTTGGCCATACGGCGATGATCCAGTTCGGCCGGGAGTACTGCACGGCCCGAAAACCGGCCTGTCTCGATGATCCGGAGGCCTGTCCGCTTGCTGAACTCTGTGACCAGGTCGGCGTGGATCCCCGCGCTGGGACGGTTGTTGACCCTGCCGAAGAGGAGTAAGCGTATCACGACACCACGGAGGCGTTCTGGTTTAACTCGTTATCGCACCGCCGATGCCACCGAAGACGACCGGATAGATAACGCCAACGATTACAGCTGTCACGATCACACTCGCATCGATGGTGGCAGAGACCGCCAGAAACAGCACCGAGAGAACAGTCATGAGACCGTAGCCAAGAGCAATAGCTGCACCTCCTTTTGCTCCGCCACCACCGACCGCTGCGGAGATAGCTCCCCCAGCAATGAGAAATATAAGTATAATGAGTGTAAACGGAAGCAGCTCTATGACAAACTCACCAGAACTGAGACCAAGATCGTGAACATAGAGGTGGCTAATAAGGTACCACTGTCATCCTCCCCCGAGCGTTTTTATAACAGGACAGAACCAACCATCGTATGCGTCTGTTGGCCCTCCTGGTGTTGCTCGTGTTATTTGCTGGAACAACAACGACACCGGCAGCGGCCGAAAACAGCACCGCGGCGAATCCCGAGATCGTCGATCTGTATCCCAACCCACCGACATACGGTGACGAAGGTGAATTTGTAACAGTATCGTTCCCTCCTGAGGCCAACCTCACCGCCTATACGCTCGCTGACAACAATGTCGAGGTTCCGCTGTTCGAAGAACAACCCCCCGAAATCGACACCAGCAAGCCGATCTCGTTCTCTACGAACACGACTGTCACCACCGAGTACACAACAAGAACAGTCTATCCGCTCTCGGATCGGCTCCAGCTTGCGGACCGTGGCGACACAGTCCGACTCAACTATCACGGTGAAACCGTCGACCGGGTGAGCTACGACCGGGCAACAGAAGCGGAGGTGTACAATGCAATCGACCGCGAGTGGCACGCACTCAACGCGACCGATAAACCGATCACGACAGCCGAGGGAGGCACTGTCGAAACGTTCGTACTCCCCGACGAGTCGGGCCGGGCAGTCGAGTTTCTCGAAGCAAGCGAACAGCGGCTCTACCTGGCAGGCTATACGATCTCCTCCCAGCAGGTCGTCGATGCGCTTATCGAGGCCCACGAGCGTGGTGTCGATGTCGCAGTTCTTGCCGATGGCTCGCCAGTCGGCGGGATGGGTGGCGAGACAGCAGCCGCCCTGGACTCACTCGATCGAGCAGGCATCGATGTGCGTGTTATCGGTGGCGACCGCGCACGGTACCGGTTCCACCACGCCAAATACGCCGTCGTTGACGACCGCGCGCTCGTCACCACGGAGAACTGGAAACCGTCGGGGACTGGTGGCCAATCCAGCCGCGGCTGGGCAGCCATCACTCACCAGAAGCCAATCGTCGATAAACTCGCCGAGACATTCCAGGCAGACACTGACTGGGTCGATGCCATCCCCTGGAGTGAGTACGACGATGCGACGATTGTGAGTAGCGAGCCAGCGCGTGGGAGCTATCCGACGGCATTCGACGCCGACTCGATGAGTGTCGAGCGCACGGAGCTTTTGCTCGCCCCCGACAACGCCGAAAAGCGCATACTGGAACTGCTCGACGACGCCGAAGAGACAATCGAGATCAAGCAGGTACAGATCAGCGAGGAGGAGTTTCCGTTCTTGCAGGCAGCACTCGATGCTGCAGACCGTGGTGTCGAGGTCCGGATTCTCCTGGATAGTAGCTGGTACGTCGAAGAAGAAAACACGGAGCTAAAACGGTGGCTCGAAGACCAGGCTGCCGCCGAGGACCTCCCTCTCGAGGTTCGACTCGCTGATCCCGACGACGAGTTCGAAAAGATTCACGCGAAAGGGATCGTCGTCGACGACCGGCAGGCCCTAGTTGGGAGTATCAACTGGAACAACAACTCCGTCCGATCGAACAGAGAAGCCGCACTGCTCATCGAGGGTGAGAAAGCAGCGACCTACTTCCGGGAAGTTTTCGATGAAGACTGGGAGGCTGAGGATGAGCGAGAACTCCCGTTCGGTCTTGGGCTTTCCGCACTGTTTGTCGCTGTGCTTGCAGTTCTGGTGGCAAGTCGGCTCACGTTCGAGGGGAATAAAAACGAGGGGTTCTCCCAGATTGAACAGTAATTGGCGCCGGTCGCCAACGGTGATTGTTGGACTGACTGCTCTTGGCCAACTGAGTCAGTTTTCCTCGGGAATGACCGCGGAGCTTCCGAGTTCTTCGTCGATTTCGGCTTCGGCCATCTTTTCGACGAGCGCGTCGATCACTTCTTTCCGCATCCCGCTGACGAACTTGATCGAGCCGACGACGAGATGACCGCCACCGCTGACGCCGCCACCTGGTACCTCTTCTTTGAGTTCGGCAACCATCTCGGGAATGTCGAGGCGGACACCGTCAGAGCGAAGCACTGCGAAGTCGGGACCGAATCCGATCGTGATGACCGGGTCGCCCGTCTCCTCGACCTTTTTGTCGTGGATCTTGCCGGTGGTCTTCCCGGGTGCGGGATAGGTAAAGCGCCGGGCGTGGCGCTCGACATCGATCCGATAGAGGCGGGCACCGTTGTCGAGTGCTTCCTCGGTGACGTGCTGCAATGCGGCGTCCAGCTGGTGGGTGACATCTCGCTCTGCCCGCTCAGTCAGGAGATCGATAACTCGTTCGTGACGGTCGCGGTCGTCGCAGTTCACGTTCAACAGATCGTTGACGAACTCCCTGCCGTCGTTGTACTTCAGCCAGTAGGTCGCATAATCCAGCGCTTCACCGATATCACGCAGCCGTCGTTTCTCGTAGCCTTCCTCGTTTGCGAGTGCGATATAGTCGTCCATCGCATCGGCCTCGGAACGGTCGGCAATCCCGGCAACAGCAGGGACGTGACGGATCTCCTCGGTCAGCTCCGGATCGATCATTCGCGCGATTTCGACACACATCATCCCGGTTGTGATGCGGTAATCTTCGTCGTAGAGATACGGGTTGACGTGCGTTTCGACGAGCCCTTCGACAGCCGCTGGATCTGGATGGTGGTGATCGATGACGAGGATCGGGACATCGTAATGTTTGAGATTCCGGTAGGCCGGCGTATCCTCCTCTGTACTCCCGTTGTCGAGCATCAAAAACAGCGGGAGTTTCTGCCCGTGACGCGTCTGATTCTCCAGTGCGAAGTTCAGATCGCGTGTGACATCCTCAAGTTCGTAATACGGCGCTTTGCTCGGGAGTCGTTTGAGGAGGTGTCGTGGTGCCTCAGGATCTTCCCAGGTCTCGGCGATGAACCGTTCGAGTGCGTACTGCAACGGCACACTGGCACAGAGCCCGTCGCCATCAGCGTGGTGGCGGATCCGGATCGGTCGGCCGGCGAGAACCGTCTCTCGCAGACGTGTGGCGACGTCGTCGAGATCATCAAAGAGCTTCTCGAACGCCGGCCAGTCGACGAGCGGGTCGATCGCTGCGGCGGCCCCAGCACCGTTTTCGAACAGTGTGGTCTCTATCTCGTCCCGACGCTCGCCGGAGAGTGTCGTGATGGAGTCAACCTCGATCTGTCGGTACGACTCGCGTGCTTCGAGTGTCCCCGTTACCCGAACGATGTCGTCGAGTTCGATCTCGGGGAATGCGCGAACGCCTGCCTCTTCGAATGCTGCACACGGGATGACCCGTTCGTCAGTGCGCACCTGGAAGATCGTCGGCCCGCCGGTCTGTTTGATCTGGACGACCTGGCCATCGAGATGGACATCTTCACCGACGAGTCCTGTCAGATCAGCTGCGCGCGCGGCAGTGCCTGGGCCGACGGCTTCTGTGTCGTAATCGGCAACCTGTACTTCGAGGAAGCTAACGTCGCCGTTCTCGCGCACATCGTCGAGTTCGACGATCAGCTCCTCACTGACATCGTATGTGCCGATGAGATTCGAGCTATGAACGAGCCCAGAAACGTGTTCGGAAATATCGACAAAAACGCCGTACTCGACGATGCCGTTGACCGTCGCGTGATACTTGTTTCCCGTTTCGACGTCGTCCAGTGTACACTGTGAATCGAGATCGAAAACCGTCACGGTGGAGCTATCGAGGTCGGTACCGTCATCCCCGGTACCATTGGGTGTAGACATATTGTCTTCGTAGGTCGCTTGACGGTTTTTAAGCTTCGATATGGCGCTGTGAACTGATTCCTTTCGGAATGCTTAGAAGGCGGCAGTTCTGACTGGCGCGCATGGGTATTACTCGCTGCCCGTTCAGCGCTCTCTGCCCCACCAGAGACGATCCCTGTCCTGGGCAGCAACTCGTGGGTGAACGGAGATGAGTCGCGTCGTCGCACAGGGGACGTTCGATCTGCTCCATCCGGGTCACGTCCACTACCTCCGTGAAGCGAAAGCAATGGGTGACGAGCTTCACGTGATCGTCGCCAGGGAAGCAAACGTCACCCACAAACCCGACCCGGTCGTCCCGGCCAGCCAGCGTGTCGAGATGGTCGCCGCACTCGACCCCGTCGACCACGCCAGGCTCGGCCATTCAGCTGATATTTTTGTCCCGATCGAAGAGATCGAGCCATCCGTTATCGCGCTTGGCCACGACCAGCACCACGACCCCAATGCGATCGAGTCACAGCTCGCCGACCGCGGGATCGACTGTGAGGTTCGTCGCGCCTCCGGTCGCACAGAAGGAGAGAGCGAACTGCTCTCGACCGGACGGATCATCGAACAAATCCTCGAAGACCGTCGCTAGTGAGGTTCGTGCGCTTCGGAGACATCGATCGGGAGTGCGGGAGTCGTCCAGACAATCTCGCCGTCGCTCGTGATGTGAAACACAATCTCCCCCGTTCCCTCGCTCTCCCCACGGATGTTGACGATCTCACCGGTGACTTCAGCCTCGATGAGATCCTCGGATGTCTCTTCGGTTCGTGCGACCTCGGCCTGGAACTGCTCCTGTGGGCCAAGTGGAATTGTCTCCAGATCGTCGTCGTGGAGTCGAATCTCGTAGGGCTTCCACTCCGAAAGTGGAATATATAGTGGCGTTCGGTGCCAGTGAGAGAAATCACGACCGTGCCAGTGAACATCGGCGATCCGGTTGTCCGTCCCGGGCTCGTACAGTTCCATCGGAAACGAGGTGTTCAGTACGCGTCCGTTGATTCGGAGCTCAGGTGGCGCCTCCTCGCTCTCGTCGTCGTCCGAATCGTCATCGTCGACGCAGCCTGCAACGGCGATACCCGCCGTGGAACCAAGTGCGCCGAGATACTGTCTCCGGGAGAAGCCCATACTGAGAGAGTATCAGCAGTGCCAACCCAATGGTGTTATGCGGTTGGGTACGCCGCGTGCAAAACCGTTTCAATCACGTGTTCCACTCGGCAAACTCGTGTCGAGGGAGACACGAGTCACCTGTATCAATAGAGATACGAATTACCTGTATCAATGGAGATACGAGTCACCTGTCTCGGTGGGATAGCGTTGTCTGGGCGTCGGTTCTCGAAGCGCAGTAGACACCGTTTTCTGCATTGGCGAGCTAGCAGCCCGTATGCAGGACCCGGCGACACTCGACGTGACGATCGTCGACGGCTACGTCGACGAGCCGGCACACTTCGGCGTTCCACCGTACATCTCGACGTATCCTCGCTATGTCGCTGGCGCGCTCGTAGATACCGGTGTACCGACCGAGCAGATCACCTACCACACGATCGATGCCCTTCGGGAGGAAAACGAGCGGTGGCACGATGTCGAGTCGGCGGATCTACTGATCTACGTCGGCGGAATGACTGTCCCCGGCAAGTATGTGGGTGGCACACCCGCAGAGCCAGACGAGGTGAAACGTCTCGCGTGGACCGCAAACGGAACGACGTTGATGGGCGGCCCCGTCCGGTTCGGTGTTGGCGAGAAAAATGAAGGCGCATCAGAGATGGAGCGAGACGATCTGGACTACGATTTCGTCGCAAAAGGCGATATCGAAGCAGCGACCTACGATCTGGTTCACGGCGGCCTCGAGGGCTTTTCGAACCGGATGCGGGATAACGAGGAGATTACTCGCTGGGCACAGGATGGCGCGTTCATCGTCGAGCAACACCCAAACCATCCGGAGTATCTCATCTGCGAGATGGAGACCTCGCGTGGCTGTCCGTACCGCTGTTCCTTTTGTACGGAGCCGCTTTACGGCGCTGACCCGAGTTTCCGGACTCCTGACTCTGTCGTCGGCGAAGTCGCCGCACTCGCCGAGTACGACATTCGTGATTTCAGGCTCGGCCGGCAGGCGGACATCCTCGCCTACGGCGGCGACGGTGAGGCCCCGAACCCAGATGCCCTCCGGGCGCTTTACGGCGGGATTCGCGAAGCCGTTCCAGACCCCCGGACGCTCCATCTGGACAACATGAACCCAATCACGATCGTCCGCTGGCCCGAACAATCCCGCGAAGGTATTCGGATCATCGCCGAACACAACACGGCGGGCGACACGGCAGCCTTCGGCCTGGAATCGGCCGATCCGCTGGTCCAGGAAAAAAACAACCTGAATGTCACGGCAGATGAGTGTTTCCGCGCGGTGAAGATCGTCAACGAGGAGGCGGGCTGGCGGCCCGGTGAGAACAGAGCAGACGCTCCGAAGTACGGTGGCGATGCCGCAAATCGGCTGCCAAAACTGCTGCCGGGGATCAACCTCGTCCACGGACTGCACGGTGAGCGAAAAGAATCATTCGAGCACAACAGACAGTTTCTGCAGCGGGTGTACGACGAGGGACTGTTGTTGCGCCGGGTCAACATCCGCCAGGTGATGGCCTTCGAGGGAACCGAGATGTCAGAGACCGGTGCGGAGATCGCACACGATCACAAGAAGCTGTTCAAACAGTACAAACAGGAGATCCGCGAGGAGATCGACAACCCGATGCTCAAACGACTTGCCCCACCAGGGACGGTGCTCGAAGATGTCCATCTCGAGTATCACGAGGGTGGCCGCACCTTCGGCCGCCAGCTCGGCACCTATCCACTACTGGTTGCGATCCCCGGTGAACGCCCGCTGGGTGAGATAATCGACGTTGCGATCACCGACCACGGCTACCGATCAGTTACCGGCGTCCCATACCCCCTCGATCTCAACACTGCCTCGATGGACGAACTCGAATCGATCCCTGGCGTTGGCAGCCAGACCGCCGGCGATCTCGTCATCGATCGCCCGTATGACTCGGTTCCAAACGTCGAAGGGATCGAGGAGTTCGCGACTGTCGAAAGCTCACAGGCTGGAGATTAGAGGGCCGATTGCTCTCCATGACAAAAACCCCGATTTCCCTCACCCGGCAACATCCGTGTTATCTGGGGAGAGGAACATCGGCCTGAATTTATATCGTCGTAGCTGCTTTATCAGACACCGACAGATGGTACACCCACATCACAATCAAGACAACCCACACCAGGGACAGCCGCTGGTCACCGGCGGGACAGCGCTCACTGAGGCGAGTGCGGCGGCAATTCTCGTCCATGGCCGTGGCGCATCGGCACGGAGCATCCTGCAGATGGGCAATCAGTTCCACAGAGAAGGACTTGCCCTGCTTGCACCGCAGGCAGCCGGCAACACCTGGTATCCCAACCCATTTACTACACCAGTCGAGTCGAACGAACCCGGTCGAACATCCGGACTGCAGGCGATCGACGACGCAATTTCGGAAGCGAATGAGGCTGACATTCCGACCGAACGGATACTCGTCGGTGGCTTCTCCCAGGGTGGCTGTCTCTCCAGTGAGTTCGTCGCGCGCAATCCCCAACGGTACGGCGGGCTGATCGCATTCAGCGGTGGGCTCATCGGGGAGACAATTGACGCAAGCGACTACGAGGGTGATCTGGCGGGAACACCGGCGTTTCTTGGCTGTAGCAATGTCGACCCACACATCCCCGAACAGCGCGTCCACGACACGGCAACAGTGCTCGAACAACTGAACGCGGCTGTCGAGACACGCATCTACGACGGGATGGCCCACACCGTCAACCAGGACGAACTGCGGTACGCCGCGGAACTGGTCGGCGAGGTGCTCGAGTAGCTAGTCTGTCGCACCGAGATAGGCGTCTTTGCCGAGTGTCGCCTCGCCCAGAGAGAACGACTCCGTATCGAGTTCCGTGTTGATTCCCAGAAACGAGTCGCTGCCGAGGACGAACTCCTCTTCGAGTGAGAGAACGTTCGCATCGACGTGGGCTGGTTTTTCTGTCTCGACGATCGTTTTGATCGCCTCTCTGTGTTCGGCCGACTCGAATGGCCCACAGAACAAGACGACCGATCTGTTGTTCGGCAGGAGCGTCGCGTATGCCTCCTCATTCGTATCCTGTTTGATCTCGTCGAACGCACTTCGATCCATGAAAAACAGTCGGTGCCCAGTCACCGTATCCGACGAGCCAGGGCCCGTTCGGCCATTCTGCTCTCCATCGGTGACGTGGCGCAGATACAGTTCGATAATCTCCCGAAGCCCTGCGCGTGTTCCACGCATTTTGTACAGCTCTGGCGCGCGCCGAAGATACTCCCTGCGTGCAGACTCTGGCCAGTCTCGGTACTCGTCGGCCGCGAGCCATCCCTCCAGCCAGTCGAGTGAGTCCGCTGGAGTCCCCTCCGGATCGAAATACCGTGTAATGGTTTCAATCTCAGATTGAATCTCGGTAAAGGAGGACTCGAACACAGAGAGGAACTGCTCCAGAAAGGCAGCCGACTGTTTGTCTTGCTGGTACAGCTCCGGCATATACCGCAGGTACGATTTCCGTGGACAGTAGACTGTAAGCGAGTCGACCAGTGGGGATGCTGTTGGTGTCCCGATGAGCTCGACGGCGACGTTTAGATACCGCCCTCTCGCCTCTCGGAGCAGGATATCGCTCGTCTCTAGCTCCGTGGCCACCGTCCAGTGGTCGTCGATGTGGTCTTCCAGTGCTTCGAATGCGGTCTGTTGTAACGACACAACGGATTCACGTGATAACGCGTTGCTCTGGGTAGCCGCAGTGTCCGGGTCAAGCTGTGTGAGCTCCTGGATCGTCTCGATGCCGATGGCTGCCAGTCGCTCTCTGTCGTCCTGGGAGAGTGTCTCCTCCCAGAGTGTCTGCTCATGGTGAGGCTGTTGTCTCGCAACGCCACCGTCAGTATGGGCGGTGTCCGTCCCGAGCAGCTGGTCGTGATCACTCGCATGATAATATATCCGAACCTGTGTGTTGACCGACGAGCGTGCTTGCTCAAACACCAGCCGGTGCCAGTCGATGCTGCGAACGCCGGAATCGAACTGCGTCACCGCCATCCCGAGATATTTGTTCCGACGGGGGTGCCTGACGTTCTCTCGTTGTTCTGATAGTGCCTGACAGCGACGGTTGTCACCGATGATTGCATACAGTGACCGCAACCCGTTGTCCTGAACGCGGCCGACAAGTTTGTGACAGATTCCATCGAGTTCGGCGAGCTCTCTGCAGTCACCTGTTTCACGGCTGTATTCGACCAGAATATCTCTGCTGCTCCCTAGACAGGTTCCTGCGATAATAACTGCCCCGCCAGGTGAGGCGACTGCTACTGGAACGAACTGCTCACCCGAGACGACGAATCCGTCTGATCCGAGGAGTGGATCATCGGCGTCGGCTGCTTGGGCAGTTCGGAGGACCCGCTTGCCATCGACGATATCCAGCGCAAGGAGATTATCACGACTGACTGCGAAATCGATCGGCCACTCAAACGACGGTGCATCGCCGCCGATTGCCGTCAGCTCTTTGCCATCGTCGATCGCATACATCGTCCCACCATGATGGGCGAACTCGGTCGCATTCGAAAGGGTCGTGTTGACCGTGCCAGTCTGTCGGTTTCGCTGGAGTGAGACTGTTAAAATCTCGTCTTCGCCAACCACGAACAGCTGGGAGGCGCTCGCACCGATTGCCGTCGCGTCCGCCGCCGGGCCGTCTGCCCTGAGTATCTCCTGACGGGAATCTGTACCCGGGTTGTACTGCGTTACCGATCCCGACTCCGAGAGTAAATAGAGTATCCCGTTCGAATCAATCGCGATATCCCGAATCGACTCATCGAGTGGCGTGGCCCGAACAGCCGTTTGCTGTGAGAGTGAGAGCCCACCATCGCTCACGTCGATATTTCGTCGTATCCAGTCGCGCCAGTCGGTCTCACTCGTCGTCGTCTTGTAGGAAAATTGCACGGTCAGTCACGCTGGCTTGCTGTCATATTTACAGTCACATCTGCAACAGAAAACAGTGCTGTTTCGTCGATCCGTACCTCGGCAGCATCGACGACAGTGCCGCCGTGGGCAGTAACGTTGATATCGGAGAGATAATCGACGGCATCGACCGATTCGATCTCTCGTCGTAGCTCCTCGAAGACGAGCGAGCGGCCGAATGGCCACCCCTCACCGTCAAACCCTGAGAGTGGATGTAGATACGACTTGATTGCGGCCGTGATCGCCGTTTCGTATCCGCTCTGTGCATACCGCGTTCGGATCCCACCGGTAACGGTCAGTTCGAGTCTGACATATCGCGGACCCGAAACCGTTACCCGGTCTGCCAGAAGTGTTCGCTCGGTCAGATGCTCTCTGACCCGTTCGAGAAACGCCTCACTTGGCTCCGGGCTGTGAACATCTTCTGGCGCGTACGGAACAACAGTCACGACTGCCCGGTCGGATTCACGCCAGACGCCTGTCCGACCGATCCTGAGTCCGGGTGTATTCGAGGCAATATACCGGTAATCCTCCGTCGTGACGGCCCGGTACGGTCGCCGAAGATCACGTCGTGCCCGGCGGAGCGCCGCCGCCGTCGACTCGGCGTCTTTCCCCCCTGTTGCAGCCCCGAGTGGCTCAACATCGACCCGGCGATACGGAGTGTCTCCGGTTTCCTCACTGAACCGCCAGACTGCACCTGCGGAAACGTTTCCGTCTGCGCCCCCACCATAGACGTAATCCGCCGTGATTGTCGCATCCGGATCTGGGACACGGCCGGATGCACCGTCGCCGAACGTAACCGTTCCCGCTGTCGTATCGAGCACGTAGTGTGGATCATTCGGGCCAGAGGCATCAAAATCTGCCACCTCGGTGAACCTGACACCATCGACGAACACGTCCGCGGAGAGAACCGGGCGATGCTCGAACAGATAGGACTGCCCGTCCAGTGCGGGCGACTGTCGGAACTCGGTCTGGTCACCAGCTGGTCGTAACCGCTCTGACTCGACGGTGGCGGCATGAGCGGCGCTGACAACGTTCGTCCGTATCGCGTCTATCTGTGGCGGGATCTCGTATCCACCCGTCTCGACGCGACACCTGATCCAGTGACCGTTCGAATACAGTTTTTCGGGCAGTCTGCCATCCACGTCGCCGTCCTGTCGTTCGAGCTCGATCAACCCACTCTGATAGAAGGTGTGAGTTCCGTCTGTGACTGGAGACAGCGGCTGCCAGCTCGCATCCGCCGGGTTGTAGTACTCCCAGGTCAGTTCGACAGACGGGGTAAACGGCGCCCTGGCTGGCGTGGGCTCTGGAAGGTTCTCGTCGTGGTACTCTACAGAGAGCGACAGTCTGTCTGTGTCGGCAAACGGACTCTCACCGAAGCCAAGATAGAAGCTACTCTCGCCAGCCTCAGCCTCACCGAACGGGAGGTAAAACATCTCCTCGCTTCTGTTTGCCTCGGTCTGATCGCTCATGCCGGTACCATCGACAGTGACAACCTGCTCGATCTCACTCCCAGCCAGTACCAGATCCTGTGCTGTCTCGAACTGATAGAGATCATCAGTCCCATCAGTCACTGCCAGCCGCGATCCAGCCGGGATTCGGCTGCCAGACAGCTGTTCGGGAGGTTCAAGCTGAATCCTGGCTGTAGCTGGCTCGGGTGGGCGTGGGCTGTGTCCGATCAGTCGAAGATACTTTCGTCGGTGTTCGTCTGTGATCTGATCGACCTGGTAGGTGTGTGTCTCTGTGAGCCAGGCGAGAATCTCGAGAATCGTAATCCCGGGGTCGTGTGGATTGAAATCAGTCCACTCATCCGAGTATGCCGGTATCAGCTTCTTCGCCTGGTCCAGTAACTCTTCATGTTCTCTGTCGTCGAGTTTCGGTAGATCGATCCCCATCTTACTCCTCCGTCATTGTTACGGTGATCTGGTGGCGACCACTACAGACCAGTGTGTCTTTCGGAAGCCCCTTCTGACTTTCGTACTCTGCAAGCGAATATCGCTCGCCACCGACGGTGAACGTCGCTTCGAAGTTGAGAACTGTCGAGACTGACTCGACATCCTGAATCACTGCTTCGATACTACCCCCTGTCGGCATCTCTCCGAACTGCCAGCCATCTCCGCTGTTTCCTGACAGTGGATGTAAATACTGATCGAGTCGCGTTTCGATCTCCGTTTTCAAAAGCGAGACACTTTTTACAGTTCTCGCGTGGACTGTCGCTTCGACCGAGAGATCACTGTATCCAGGTCCACGAACGACGATATCTGTCTGTTCGTTCGCTGTCACTGACGCGGGTGCATGAGAGAGGAGTGTCTCTCTGACACGGTGTTTCAGTTCGACTGATGGAACCGGTTTCTCCCGTTCTGTCTCCGGAATGATGAGGACAGTGACACGCGTCTGATCAGGGCTATGCTCGGGCTCACACGTGACCCGGGCGAGTTCCGGAAAGGCTGCGTTCGCAACCTGTTCGTAATCGCTGACTGTGACTGCCCGGTTTCGGTGTTTGATTCTGTTTGTCGACCGGCGAACCAGCGTTTCCGTCGATTCGATATCGGCACCACCGTCGGCCGGCTGGGGATTGCTAACACTATCGACGAGGGCGATCGAACTTTTCAGATCGGTCACCGTCCGGGCTGGAACGTTGCCCTCGCTGCCACCACCTGTCGTATACGTCGCTTTCACGTTGTCCTGGCCACTCGGTGGTATCTTCCCGTTGTCTCCATCGCCGAAATCGACTGTTCCCAGTGTTCGGCTGACGACGTACTCTCGGTCGTGTGGATCAGCGTCCAGAAAGTCGTCGACAGCCTCCCAGCGGATCCAAAAGGCTGTCAGCTCACCTCTCGAATCGTACTCGGCCGCCGTTGCGTTGGGCATTTGTTCTTCGAGCCGTCGGCACTCACCGGCTGAGAGTGTCGAGAGTTCGTCGACCCATACCTCAATATCGATTACGGGCGCGTGTGCACAGGTGAACGACTGATCGTGTGACCCGTCGCTGGATCCAAGCGTCTCGTCTTCGATTGTGACCTTGTTGTACGCAAGCTGGGTATTCTGATAGATCCCATCCAGTACCGGGGGCGTCGTCGTTCGCTCTGCGCTGGTGTCTGTGGTGACGGTCTCTGCAGTGTCGTCTGTGGATTGGTGTTCGACCGGCGTATCGAACTCGTCTTCAGTTACACGAGCGCGTATCCAGTGGCACTCACGGCCGAACAACTCGAATGCTGTTGTTGCTGTCGGAAACGTGAGCATAACGATTCCGCGTTCAGTCAATCCGGCAGTCTGATCTTGCACGTCGAGTTTCTCCCACTCGAGTGTCTCGGGATCAGTGCAGTACTCCCACTGGACGCCGGGATCGAACGATGGTGGATACGTTGAATCTTCGACCGGCACGAAAAGCGTCAGCGGCCCGTTCTCGAGACGGTCGTCGAATCCAAAGTAGACTGTCTGTTCCTCGTCAGGGAGCGTCTCAAACGGAGTAAACGGTTCTGGTCCACTGGAGAGATTCTCACTGAACGATGCGTTGTTGTAACTGAACACCGTCTCGAAGTCCTGGTTCGCTCGTTCGTACTGGATGGTGACGTCGTTGTACACTGGCTCGTCTGGCTCGCCAACCAGCGCGCCACCGGAGCCATCGCCCGGTGGCTCGAAGGCCGGTCTCCCGTAGTTTCCACTGACGAGTCGAGCGCGTATCCAGACGCTTTCGTGACCAGAGACGGTTGTTGCTGCGATATCAGTCGGCACCTCGAACATGACGTTTCCGGCACGTTTCAAGCAGTCCGTTTCGTCTGTCACCGATCCGATCCGCGTCCATCCATCACCGTTCCAGTACTCCCAGGAGATCTGTGGGGGCCCATCGAGGACACCCATCCCACCCTCCGGTGCGATTGCGTCTGTTTCCTCCACATCCGGGACGGGCGCTGTATTTTCCTCGGTTTCTTCGGCAGCGGCAAATGAGAGCTCAACTGTTGCACCCGGCTTCGTGAGGGCTTCTTCACAGGCAAGGAAGAACATTACCGGTGGATGCGGGTTCCGACCATACGGTCGGATTGGGCCGTCATCCGCACTGAGTGGCACGTCATTCGAGAGCATCATATCCGGCGCAAGCCCATCTTCGCGATCGGTGCTGGCAACGTGGACGGTGATCGAGATGATCGAGGCTGGTAGATCGCCTGGCTCACCCACACGCTCACACCGGATCCAGCGACTTTCGACGCCATTTATTTCGTGAGTCGTCACTGTCCCAGGAACCCGGAATATTTGCTCTGCAACGGTTTCGCTGTCCGGTTGCTCTCTTGCTGCGCTTTCGTGGAGGTGCGCCTGGAGCGCCTCGACACCTGTCTCGGTATCGTCTAACACCCCGCGCTCGACAGTCTCAAGCGGGTGCCAGCCAACCGACCCTTCTTCATCTTCACCGTAGTACTCCCAGACGGTGTTCGAAAACAGTGCCGCGGCATCGCCTGTTGTTTCGACACGACACGAAAACGACGAGCCAGCTTCGAGATTGAACGCGGACTCGTTTTCCAGATACAGTGTGTGTGACTGGACACTCTCACCGCCGAACAGTTCGATCTGCCCGCCGTCGAGTACAGTACTCTGATCGACAATTCTGTCTGTCTCTGGCGTCACACTGAGGACGTCTGTCAACTGTGCTGGTGTTGCCTCGAAGCCACCATGTTGGGGGAGTTCGAACTGCTGGCTGTCACCGCTGGAGACATCTGCGATTGCAGTCGTTCCACCAGGAATCGGGACATTTCTGTCGAGATCCGTCGAGACACTGAACGAAAGCGGTGTTCTTGCTGCCTGTGGACGTCGCCGGCTGAATTCGAGCGAATCAAGAAACGCAAGGAGCTGTTTTTCGGGCACCTCGTTTAACCGTTTTCTAACATCGCTTTCGTACGTCGAAAAGATACGAAGGAGCGTTCGCCCAACATCGTTCGTGTGTGGGTCCCAGTCCTCGACATAGCTGTCTGCACGCGCTAGCAGCGCCTCGAATAGCTCTTCTTGCTCCCGATCGTCGATCACTGGTTCCTGCGCAGTCATATCCCAGCGTTACCCGTCTCCTTCGGTGATGTGGAACGGATACACCATGTTCGCAAGGCTGTTCGTCGACCGGACGTAGTACTCGATTTCGATGAGAATCCGATTTGGATCCTCCTCGTCGGTCGTTGCGCTGATAGTTTCGATATCGATCCGTGGCTCCCATCGCACGAGCGCCTCCCTCACGCTCGCCTCGATCAGGTTGAGTGTCGCTGGCGCCGCCGAGGAGTAGACGTGATCGTGGATATCACAGCCAAACTCCGGCCGCATGACCCGCTCACCTTTCGCTGTCCCCAGGATGATCCCGATCGATTCACGGATATCCGTCTCGGTGTCAGACAGTTCGATATCGCCACGGTGGTCTGTCGTTACCGGAAACTGCCAGCCAGTGCCGAGAAACTCATCAGCCATACTATCCAATAAACACAGTGGGACAGCCGCCAAGGATCTTGTTCGGTGGCCCTGCCTCGATAATCGTATCTCCCATCGTCGCTGCGGGGAAGTTGTTAATGAGGACAGAGCCGCCAGTAACGACTGAGCCACCGACGTGTGGGCTCAGGCCGGTGTACAGCGGACAGCTGTGAAAATCGGCGATCGCGCGCCACGCTGGCCGGCCGCCGATAAAGACATTTGGACTTCCCGATCCCGAAAGTGGTGTGTGTGCCGTTGGGTCGCCAACTCGTGCTGCTAGTTTCATGGATTGTTAGTTCAGTCGGATAATTGCGCCTTTCACTGTCAGCGGGCCGGTTGCGTCGATATCCATCATCCCGCTGCTCTCGACATCGACCCCTGATTTGCCGGAAAGGGAGACCGTGTTTTTGCTGTCGATGTCGACTGCTGTACCACCTTTAATCTGGACCTTCTTGTCGCCGTCCAGCGTAATATTCTCCGCGGATAGCTCGAGATCCTTGCCGGCCTCGACCTCGATCGTGTCTGACTCGGTATCGAGCGTGATCTTGTTCGTGTTGTCTTCGTCGCGGATCATGATCGTCTCTTTTTCATCTGAGTCGTCAATTACGATTTCGTGGCCGTCACTCGTCTGGATCGTGATCCCTCCATCGTCATCTTCACCGTCGTCGTCGAAGGTTAGTCGGTGTTCTTTCCGAGAGCGGATCTCCCGAATGTCGTTTTCGCCCTCGTTTTGTTGGGGTGGCTCGTCTTCGCCGTTCCACAGCCCGCCAACGACGTAGGGTTTGTGAATATCGCCGTTCTCGAAGGCAACGAGCACCTCGTCGTCGACTTCAGGGAGGAAGTATGCACCGTACTCGTCGCCAGTCATCGGTGTTGCAAGCCGCGCCCAGTAGCTCTCGTCGTCCGCATCCCGCCACGGATACTGCAGTTTGACGCGGCCGAGGTCTTTTGGATCCTCGTTGTCGGTGACGATTCCGGTGACAACACCCTGGATACCGCCAGCGGACGTTTCGCCGTCGAAAAAGCCAGGTTCGCTCATCAGGCCACCTCCGTCGCCTCGAAGGTCGTCCGATACCCCGAGGCACCCATTCTGTGAGTTGCCTTCGTGACGTGATAGGTACCCGAGTATCGGTCACCGAGCTCTGCGAGTTCGATCGTCTCGCCCGCTCGGATCTCGGGGATGCCATCGGCCTCGCCGTGACCCTGGACGACATCGTCTGCAAACTGCTTGTGTTTCGTTTCTGCGATTCGTTCGGCTTCGTCGGGTGACATTGCTGGCACTCTAAACACTTCCTTATGCTGTGGGTCTCCGCCTTCTTCGCTTGCGATGATTTCTTCTTTCTCGTCGAGATCCCACGACCGGACCTCAACCTCGTGGATCTCACGGCGCTGGCTTATTTCGCCGAAGAAATCGTGCAGATCCTCACCGTACCAGAGCTCTTCGACCGGGTCGTCTGTGACTGCCGAGGAGCGTGGAACGAACCTGACAGCGTCTCGCTCTGCGTAAAACTCGAATCCGTACGTGGTGGCGAGGTCGTTGACGAACTCGTAATCACTACAGCCATTCTGGATCAAAATGTCCCGTTCGATCCCTGCACCCTCGACATCGATCTCGGAGAATGCGTAGTCGCCAAGCACGTCCTCGACCGCCGCCCCAACGGTCGTCTCCTCCCACGATTCCGAGTTTGTCCCCTGCATCGTCTCCCAGAGCAAGCCATAGCCAGTCACCTGGACAGACGGCCCCTGGTCGACGGTGAACTCACTCGACAGTGACTGTATCTTTCCGGTCAACAGATCTGTGAGCTCGCCGTCGTCTCCGTATCCCATCGCGATTTCGACATCCGTCCCAATCTCGAAATCATCCCACGAGAGTCCGGCAAACTCGTCCAGTTCCTCATCAAAGGGGTAGTTCAGCGAGAACGTGAACCGATCTGCGCCATCAAAAGAGGTTTCCACGACGAGATCCGCGATCCGTCCGCCCGGCTCCTGGAACTTCTGGTCGCCGACCATCACCTTGAACCGCGGCGAGTATCGCGGGTGATTATCAATCTGACTCATCTTATTGGAGTGGTGGGAGTTCGAGTTTCTCTCCTGGCTCAACCGCTCTTGGGTTGGCGATATCGTTCTGATCGGCGATCGTTCGCCAGTGTGAGCTATCGCTGTATTCCTCTTCGGCGATCAACCAAAGTGTGTCTCCCTCAGAGACCGTCCAGACCTTTGTCTTGTCAGTCGACTCTGGCGAGACTTCTGATTTGTGGTAATCTGCGGTTTTGAACTCCTTGAACACGATCGAGACGCGGGCTCGAACTGGAATTCCACTTGGTAAGAACTTCGTGAACTGCTTGTTCGCACTCTGGACGAGGGCTGTAAACTCGATCCCATCGCCCCAGACGAACTGACAGACTGGAGGGGCATGCAGCTCACCGTCGACAGCGAGCAGGAGATCGATATACTTCGTATACAGCTCTCTGACATCGACATCGTCCGGAGAGACATCGTCATCTCCAAGCTTATCTGTCGTATCAAAAAACAACTCCATCGACAGTGTCTCTGCATTTCCGTCGACAAACTGCATGACAGAGGCCCCGGAGCCTGTTGCTTTCATTTCACCGTAGTTGACACTCTTTTCGAGTGTGTAGGAGTTCGGGTTGAACTTACACTCGATCGTCTCTCCCTGTTGTTTCCCGTTGAGAATCGTTATCTGTGCTTTCTCTAGTTTTCCACTGGTTGTCATCGTTGACCCTTTCGTTCACTTTCGATCCGCTTTTTTCGCTCGAGCTTGCGGTAAATCCGTTCGACGACGCGGTCGATATCGGCCTCGTACTCGATCGATTCCTCTGGCATCCTGATTTCTGGATCGGTTCGCCGACGCCGTGAGCCGCTGGTATGGTCTGTTCCCTGGGGATGACCCGGCTGGCTCCCGCTTTCGACGAATGACCGTCCACGCTCGTGTGAACCAGTTCCAAGATCTTGATGACCGGAGTCGAGCTGATCCGCTGGTCGATCCGTCTGTCGCCCACGGCCCCGTTGACTGGGCTGATTGTCCTGTGAGTTGAGTTCGTCAGCTGGTCGCTGAGCACGTCGGGCGGATCTGCTCGGAGTTCGCTGTTCCGATCTGGCCACACCGGAGCGATCCGTTCCGGCCCCTGATTCCTCGATAACGGACGGCGTGGGCTGCTCTCTGCTGGCACTCCGCTGTGTTCTGGATCCAGTCGCTGTCACACTCGAACTATTCCTGGCAGACTGTTCCCGGCGTTTCTCGGTCCTCCCAGTCGGTATCGGAGACCGATAGACGAACGATGGACTGGTGTCGGTTTCACCAGTTCCCGCCTGCTCTGCATTCCGGGTAGCTGCCATCTCTGTAGCAGCTTCTCTTGTTCGAGTTAAATATTTATCCATTCGTGTAGTCATTTCCGTTTCTAGCTTACCAACGGTTGGTTGTGCTGTCATTGTGACATGGCCATCCTGCCCGCGTTCCGACTGTGTCGGTGATGCTGAACCAGACACATCTGTCATCGACGCCGAGGTGGTCTCGCCTGGCTGTGTGTCGCTCTCACTGACGGAGGAGGTGGCCGTCGCTGTCGAGCCAGTCACGAGTTTACCCGGTGACTGTGGTGTCAGCGCAGTCACAGGTGTGGCTCGCGGTTTCCCGGAGCTGTCGTCGGTCGACATCCTCCGGTGCCGACCCAGTACAGTCGTGGTGAGACTTCCGTCTGTGACAGACTGTGTTCCAGTCAACTTCGAGTGGGTGGTTCGATTGGCAACAGTCACAGGACCACCCGACAGTCCGACCGCTTGCCTGCGTTCTGGGTCACCAGACTCGCCAGTTGCGACGGTCTCCGTCCGAGGTGATTGGGTTCTAGCGCGTGTCTCAGATTGGGTTCCAGCGCGTGTCACAGTCTGAGCGGTGTGTGCGTGGTTGTTCTGCCCGGACCCACTGTGTTGGATCGACCCCTCTGCCAGTTCCGAGCCTTGCCCGGTGGAGAGGGGACGCTGGTTCCCATCACGCTGCCCAGTGGTCGACTCAGCTGTTAGCACTGGAGTGTCCTGCTGTGATGGACGCAGAACCTGATCGGTCGCTTTTGGGATTCGTTCGCTCTCAGCACCATCTGGTTGTTGTCGGGCCGTTGCTGTCGGGCTCCGATACGTTCGATTTCTGGATTGTGAAGCGTCACTCGACGCAGAGTATGCAACACTGTGTGGTGACCGCTCACCGACACTGCGACGCTGTATATGCAGCGGCTGCTGTCGGCGTCCGATAGTAGAGAGGGCCCCAAGAGACGAATAATTCGCTGGTTCGTCTGTAGTATCCGCGCTTGCGAATCGCGTCGTCCTGCGCTGAGTCGATCCCTCGCCTGAGTAGGTGTGAACAGATGATACCGATCCATCCGCTGCGTTTGTCCCATCTTCGACAGCAGTAGCGCCGTGAGCTGCCTCCTGGAACGGAGCGTTCTCTCGGCGTGGGTCGGTCGCCTTCGCTGGTGTTTCGACAGCAGAGTCTGCAGTACGTTCATCACCTGATCCGACAGTCAGAGAACGGCTGGATGCGTCTGCTGGCTGTGTCTCGACCGCGTGAGTGGAACCAACGGATTGTGTACTAACCCGTGGCTGTGGCAAAACAGCAGTCGCTTCTCCATCCTGGGATCGGGAAGGGATAGCACCGCGTTCAGCATCCGGCGTTCGTGTCGTCATCGCCGGCCGTTGTCTGTCACGTTGGATGGTCGCCGGATCGGTAGAGTGCTGTAGTGGTGTTGTAGCTGCCGTTCGAATGAACGGCTTCTGTCCCCGATGCGTAGATCCGCTATCGACTGTAAGCACCGACGGTGTTGGCCGTTGGAGTTGCTCAGGCTGTCGATCCACCCTCGGCGGCCTCTGTCTTCCATGCGTTAGCTCCGCGGTCGATACAGCAGAGTGGGGTGTTGTTGTCTGACCGCTAGCAGGTTCGACCTGCGCCGTCGGCCTTGTTGCGGGTGTGGACCCTGTCGCCGGATTTCTGGCAGACCCAGCGATCGCTGTCGAGGTGGCGTTTGTTTTTTCGTGTACTGTCGAAGTTGCACCTGTTTCCTGTTCTGGCGCCGGAGATACAACCGATGCTGTCGTCGAATCCAGGACGGATCGCGTCGCTTCCGTCGACCCACTGTCGGAAAGTGTGGGCGTTTGGCGCTGCTGCTCGATGAGTTGTCGTGGCTCATCGGGCCGGAATTCCGGTTCACTGCTGTCGCCGTGTGTCGTCTGGGCGGCGTTCGTCTGTTGCCGATAGACTGTCGGTGCAGAACGGTTCTCTTGGCTGTGGCGACTCTCGATGGTCTGCGCTGACTGTTGGACAATTCGCCGATCACCAGGCTGGCGAGGTCCGGTCGAGACAGGAGTCTCGGCAACACCGCTGCTCGGTTCACCCGTGAGAGTCGGCGCTGGGCGGCGTGTTCTCTGTCGGTGAGAGGTGTTGTCCCGCGTAGCGTCGACAGAACTTCCACGCGTGACACGGTCCAGTGTTCGCATTGAAGCGACGTGTGCCCCGAGGCGTGTATCCATACCAGGTTGTCTCGGAGACGTTGCCGGTTGTGAATTCAAAACGCTCCCGGTTTCGGACCGAGCGGCTGGCTGTACGCGGCTGTCAGTATCTGTCTCAGTTGCAACAGGATCTATGTCGGAACTCGTCGGTTGCGTCTGCTCTGGCACTCTTGTGCCTGTTTCCGGCGAGTCCGCTTCACCGACAGTGGCCGTCGACTGCTGGTGGCGTTTTGTATCTCCTACTGCAGTCGCTCTTTTCTCTTGCTGTTCGGAACGGTGATGGATCGAACCGCGGTCGGTCCGAGTGTCGCCAGTCGCCATGGCTCTCTCCGGTTGGCTCCACCGGTTGTCATCGTGATCACTGTCTGGCTGTTCGGTACGTCTCGGCTCGGACGATAACGAAGGAACAACACTCGCATCAGTCGGCGGTTGCGTCGTATTTGCCTGATCGGTTCCGGGGGCGCTGACAGTCGACGCCCCAGCCCGTGATTGCTCAGGAGTGTTCCTGTCGTCGAGATGGAAACTGTGAGACTGCCGGGCAACTGTGATGTCCGGCCCGCCAACGCCAAATGGTGTCGAGCCGCTGCGGTCGTGGGGCTTTCGCTCGATGTCGCTCGCTGTTGACTGTCGTCGGGAGTGATTGTCTGCATCTGTCGCCGACTGGGTCCCCCCTGGCCGAGAGCGTGTAACAAATCGGGGCTCTGCTGGATCACGTTCGACGACAGTTGGTGAGCGTACAGGCGCTCGCACTCGGGTGTCACCAGCGTCCACACCCAGAATCGACGGTGAAGACACCGAGGGATAGTCACCCGTTCCTGTCGGTAGAGGAACGGAGTGACTCGATACAGCCCCCGATTCTTTTTCGCCCTGTAGGCTGGCAGCCTGTGACCGATCAGACACCGTTCTGGTCGAGGGAGACGCCGCCGGCTGATCAGACACTGTTGTTGACTGCTGGGGATCGGGCTGTCGAGAAGACGCTTGCACGGAGTTGCTTCTCTGGTGCTGGGAAGGTATATCCGGCTGTGTGCCGACCTGATTGGCTACCGGCTGTCCGGTTTCTGACGCACCGGTACCCTCACCTGACCTGATGGTGGTGTGTGACTCCTGAGGGGTTGTCTGTCTATGGCCACCGGTATCGGTGAGAGTGCCCCGAGAGTGGCCAAACAGAACGGACGGCGTCCGGTGCCGGGTTGCCAGGCGACTGCGGGCGCGGCGGCCGTCTATCGGATCGGAGACAGCCGCTCCAGCCCCAGGTGTCGCCGATCCCTGTTTCGACTGGCTCGCGGAACGAGAGGTATATGTTGCGGAGTTGTCCTCGATAAACGAGACAGGCTGGCCGGTGTGGCGTTGTGACTGGTGTTGCTCGCTGGCCAGTTGAATATCTCCGTTTGATCCCTCCTGCAACGTCCGTTGCTGTTGTGCCTGGTCCGAAACAGCTGTTTGATCGGTGCCGTTATCGTCGACTGCATACCGTAGTTCCGGACCACCGGTTGCTGCTCGCCGCTGGGGGCTGGACGTCTGACGGTTACTGGTTTGAGCTTGAATACCAGTTGGTTTTCGTTGGGTTCCAGTTACTGTTTCTCGGGATTCAGTTGCTTTTTGTTGGGTTCCAGTCGTGACCAGCACAGTTGGAAGGTGAACATGAGAGTCGGCTGTGAGCTGTGGCGTCGCTGTTGGCTGAGCCACATCAGGCGACTGTGGTGGAATACGCTGCGAGGACTGACGGTCACTGGTAACACTGCGGACAGCGTTGGAGGTTTCAGCCCGGTAATCGGAGCCAGAGGTCGGATCGGGCCCGGAATCCGAGCGCTCTGCCGTCGTCGTCCGCTGTCTCGCAGGATCTGGGCGCTTTACTGGTGATTCTGTTTGCTGGGGTGTTGTCACCGAACGCGCTACCGTGTTATCCTGTTGGTTCGTCTCGACAGCTGATTCAATCGAAGAACGTCCGGCTTGCGGTGGTCTGGCGGCAGAGGACTCCGAACGTGGACTCGCTATGACCGACGATGCTCTGTCGGAGTCGCGTTCATCTGCAGACTGCTCGGTAGCAGGTCCACGTGTTTCGCGACGGACTGTCGTCGTCGCTGATTCGTCACGATTGGACAGTGTTTGATTTCGTTGCGCCGATCGATTAGATCTGCCGAGCAAAACTGCAGGTGTCCGCGAAATACTGGTCGCTGGCCGCGCTGTCGTGACAGTCGCTGCAGCGGGTTGTGCATCGTGTTGGTTCTCTGGACGGACATATCGTACCGCTCGTCCGGAGTCAGTGTCTCGGCTGGGTGCAGTTCGTTCGGCACCAGCCAGGGTGTCCACTTGTATAGCCGTCGGAGCGTCTGTGGTTGCAGACCCAGCGACAGATTCAGTGCGCTCACGTGGTTTGTCAGTACTCTGAGTATGGGTACGTTCAGTTGTTGCTGATTCTGTTGCCGGCGTCGAATCGTCGTGTCGACCATCGAGCAAAGAACGAGAATCGACTCGTTCCTCGTCACGGGCTGTGTACTGAGACGGTGACCGATCGGGCGTCTTTGCCGGTTGGTCTAACAGAGAGGGGCTAGTCAATGGGGATTCTGACTGCGCCGTCGGTTCCGGTTCAGACTCTGGCTGGGAATCCAGTTCTGAAACGTTCCGTTCGCGGAACGTTTTCGCCGGTGTCCGATCTGTACCCCGGCTTTCGACGGTTAGCTCCTTCGTTGGTGGAGACTTCGCTCTCGTAACCGCCTCTGTGACCATTCGGCCGTTTTCGAGCTGTCGAGTGACCATCTGTTGGGCTGTTGCGTTCGTCCGGGGTCGCCAGGGAACTGCAACAGCGCCCGTCGGCTGTGACGGGTCGACGTTGCCACCGCGTCCCGATCTCGGCCTGGCGGGAGTCGAAGATCGGGTGGTTACGTTTGAGTCGCTGCTGGTCACATCCGAGTCGCTGCTGGTCACATCCGAGTCGCTGCTGGTTTCGCTGGTTTCTCGTACTGTCCCAGCGGTCGCATCAGTGGCCGGGGACACTCTGTTTCTTGGTTGCGATCGAACTGGTCGCTGCTGTGGGTCGGCTCCCGCCCGTGTCTGTCGCTCGTGGGTATCGATCTGTGACTGGCCGACCTGTTGTCCGGCCTCGGGAGTCGTGATTCCTGCAAGGGCGGTCGAACCAGCGTTCTGGTCCCTCTCGCCTGCTCCAGCAAGAATTGTGAGATTGTCGTCGTTCAACCAGTCGATTGGGTTGGATTCCGCTGGCTCTGTCTCACTCTGTGCTGGCTCTGGCTGCGTCTCGTGGGGACGTTCGTCGTCTTCTTCGACTCGAAACGTGAGATTAGCCCCGCCGTAGCGGTCGATGATCCGTAGTGCAAACCCACGAACGAGCTGAGAGGGGTCCAGTGTCGCAATATCTCGGTGTCTGTGACCGAGTGATGCGATCCCGTGTCGCTCGGCGACCGCAGCCACTGTTGAACTGACAGCGATCCCTTCTTGCCCCGGTATAAGTCCACCAGAATCTGTTTGTATCCAGTCACTGCAGACGCTAATATCCCGAAACACGGGATTTCCACTGTGATCGTCCGCGATCTCCTCACCGTTCATCTTCTCTCACCGGTGTCAGTAGGCTGGCTCTCAGGTGACATGTGTTGTATTCGACTGTTGAGGACAGACTCAGTCCTGTGGGGTTGCATCAACAGGGGAGTCGCCAAGTGAGTCGCCCTGCGTTCGTGCAAGACCGTCAGGCGACTCAACAATCTCAGCGACGTGTTTCGGACTCTCTCGTTCGATTACTCTCGCCGCTTTGTCCGTCCACTGGAGGTAGTGTATTTCGCCATCCGTCGTGAATATTGCTGGCGTCTCTCCACCGCGTTTGAGATTGTATCCGAGCGGAAGCTCGATTGCGTCGTCGTTTGGTTCGAGTGAAAACGTCTCGTCGATCTCGAAAGAGCCACACTGTCCCGGCTTCAGTTTGTAATCAAACCCTGGTCGGTAGAGGTCGAGATCGGTATCACGGATCAGTGATTCAGTGAGGTTGATCGTCTGTCCAGCGGTGTTTTTGATCTCGATCTCCTGTACGTCTCTGGATTCGGGACTCATGAGATCAATAATCGTCAGGTCTGTTCGTTCCACCGTCGTTTTGTCATAGCGGTTATACACGAGCAGTGTCAGCAGCATCCAGAACACTCCCGCAATGAGGATAGACAGCCAGAAGGTCCACCTGTCGAAATACCAGCTTCCAACGAAGTTGACGAGTAGTCCGCCAGCGATCGCAACCAGCAGTCCGAGTATCACAGAAAGTGTCCGACTTTCGAGCCCTCTCGTGAGGACGTAGGCTGTTTTGATCGACGCACCCGCAGATGGAGCCCGAGAGCTTCGTCGATAACCAAGCAACACCATGCCGACAACTAGTGGCCAGGTTATCAAAACCCCGAGTCCAATGACAGCGAACTCAATCCACCCAAGCAAATAGCACACTGTGAGGCCAACAGCACCGAATACGGCTGAAACACTCCCGACGATCATCGACTTGGCCCACGTCGAGTACTGCTGCCAGTAGTTGTGGATGCGTTCTTTGTTGTTTTTGTACAGGAGATACGTCCCCCCAACCACGACACCGATCAGCAAGGAGACGAGAAAGACGACTCGTGTCGGCAACAAGACCGTGCCAGTGACTGGTACTGTCACCGACGGTACCCAGTCCAGGAGATCTGATGTGATATATACACCGACCATTAGGATCCCAAACGCAACCCCGATCATCACGACCGGCATGATTGGTTTGAGGAATTTCTTCACCGGCTTTTTGAGTGCACGTTTCAGCTTATTCAAGACCATAGTCCCACCATTATTTGTGTTCCTCCGTGGATGCTGTCACCAGATGATACAGAGCTCCCAGGGCTTGACGCTGGTTGTGGAGATAATCGCTCTCGCAGTGAGCCTGTAATAGCGTTGAACCCACAATGTGACCTGGAAGTCATTGTTACGTAGTAATGTAATCTAATCTTAGATTTATAAACACTTTGATTGACGTATTATACAACTAACGTATAGGTGAATACACAACAGAATACTAGTTATACATTTAACATATAGACTTTTTTGCGTAGTAGACAGTAGTAAATAATCCGATAATAAGAGAGAAGTCGAGCTGAATATGAAAGTATTAAAGAACATTGGTTCTTCACAATCGAACTGAACGATGAAACTTATCGTAAAGCCGTTGAAACAGAAAGATGCAGGCAGGGGGCTTGCGACTGTTGATAAAGCGGCAATGAGCGAACTCGGCATCGAAAACGGTGATTACATCCTCATCTCGGGTGATGAGGGGAAGACTGTTGCACGCGTCTGGCCAGGATATCCGGAAGACGAGGGGCTCGGTTTCGTTCGAATCGACGGGAGGGTTCGGAAGAAAATCGGTGCTGGTATCGACGACACGGTTCAGATCGAGACGGCAGATGTTCTTCCCGCAGAGGAATTAACGATTACCTTGCCGGAAGACCTGCGTGTCAAAGGTGATTTAGGCCCGATCGTCAGGAAGAATCTCAAAGGACAGGCAGTCACAGCCGGGCAGACCATCCGTATTTCCTTCGGGCTTGGTCCGGGCTCCTCACTCTCCCAGCAGAAAGTACCACTCAACATTTCCGAGACCATTCCCGGTGGAACGGTCGTCGTCACTGACTCCACGGAAATTGCTGTCACGCAGCAGCCGACCGAAGACGTCGTTCGAGAAGAAAACGAGACCGATGACGACGAAACGTCGACGCCAGATATCACCTACGAAGATATCGGCGGGCTAGACGACGAACTCGACCAGGTTCGTGAGATGATCGAGCTGCCGATGCGCCATCCAGAGTTGTTCCAGCAACTGGGTATCGAGCCACCGAAAGGAGTGTTACTTCACGGACCGCCTGGCACCGGAAAAACGCTCATGGCAAAAGCTGTGGCAAGCGAAATCGACGCCCACTTCACCGATATCTCCGGGCCAGAGATTATGTCCAAACACTACGGTGAGAGTGAAGAACAGCTCCGTGAGGTCTTCGACGAAGCATTTGAGAACGCCCCTGCCGTCATATTCATCGACGAGATCGACTCTATCGCACCGAAACGTGGCGAAACATCGGGCGATGTCGAGCGACGGATTGTCGCCCAGTTGCTCTCTTTGATGGACGGACTGGAAGATCGCGGTGAAATCACGGTCATCGGGGCAACTAACCGTGTCGATGCACTCGATCCAGCACTGCGTCGGGGTGGCAGGTTCGATCGTGAGATCGAGGTTGGCATTCCGGACAAAGACGGCCGGAGAGAGATTCTGCAGGTCCACACCCGTAATATGCCGCTGGCCGAGGACACAGATATCGAAACGTACGCGAGCAACACCCACGGGTTCGTCGGTGCAGACATCGAGCAACTGGCAAAAGAGGCCGCGATGAACGCACTCCGTCGGATTCGACCGGAGATCGACCTCGAGACAGACGAGATTGATGCGGAGACTCTCGAAACACTCCGGGTAACCGACGACGATTTCCTGGAGGCAAAGAAAGGAATCGAGCCCTCGGCGCTGCGAGAAGTGTTTGTCGAGGTACCAGATGTCTCCTGGGAGGACGTTGGTGGACTCGAAGACACAAAGAAACGGCTCCAGGAGACGATCCAGTGGCCGCTCACGTATCCCGAGGTGTTCGAAGAGTTGGATATGGAGGCAACCAAGGGAGTGCTGATGTACGGACCGCCCGGAACAGGGAAGACGCTGCTCGCGAAAGCGATCGCGAACGAATCACAGAGCAACTTCATCTCGATCAAGGGACCTGAGCTGCTCAACAAGTACGTCGGTGAATCCGAGAAGGGAATCCGCGAAGTGTTCGAGAAAGCGCGGTCGAATGCCCCAACAGTGATTTTCTTCGACGAGATCGATTCGATCGCCACCGAGCGTGGTCAGGGCGGCAGCGACTCGAACGTGAGCGAACGGGTCGTTTCCCAACTACTAACCGAACTCGATGGTCTCGAAGAACTCGAAGATGTCGTCGTGATCGCGACGAGCAACCGACCGGATCTAATCGACAAAGCACTGCTCCGGCCTGGCCGCCTCTCCAGTCATATCCACGTACCGATACCCGATCCAGCGGCACGTCACAAGATATTCGAGGTACATACCAAAACGAAACCGCTCGCCAGCGACATCGATCTTGACGACCTCGCCGATCGAACCGACGGCTACGTCGGTGCTGATATCGAGGCAATCTGTCGTGAGGCCTCCATGCAAAGCGCCCGGAGATTCATCGATCACGTCTCGCCCGAAGAGATCTCAGAGACCGTCGGAACGATTGAACTCACCGTGGAAGACTTCGAGTACGCGATGCGCGAAGTGAGTCCGAGCGTTGACGAGGAGACGAAACGACACTACGATGAACTCCAGTCACAGTTTGGCTCCAGTCAACCACAGCCGGGCGATGGTGACGATCCAGAGTTCTACTGATCGATAGGAGTGCGGTGATTTTTACCCAGGGCTACGAGAGACAGGCAGTGTCAGCCCTCACAGACCACGTCGGTAATACGGAGCGTCGACTGAACCATCTGCCTCGGAAAGCGTTGTGCTCTCTAATGCTCGCAATACCGCTATGGGTTACTGTTAGTTGCGCCTCGTCGACATTGCTCGCGCTGTAGCCTCGGCGGAGCTTGGATAGACTGCGTTCGAAACCCATATAGGCGAGATCGCCAATCCAGTCATCCCCCTATTTAGCGAGGAGTTGCTCGTTCTCTGGATCGGTGAAGTCCGGGTACATCTCCAGTTTCTTGTACCGCTCCGCAGCTTCGATGTGCCCGGGACCGAGTACACGGTATTCCTCTGGTGGGCGCAGTCCCATCCGGATGAAGCAGTCCCGGATCTGGCATTTGAGATGATGATCGAGGAATTCTCTGAATTCGTCGAGTGGTCCTGGGTCGACGGGGGCGAGTTCAATCAACGTGTCCGGTTCGCGGTCGAACGGATCCTCTGCAGGATCTTCGAAGTGCTCGATCCCGCGGCTGTCGATATACGCAGTGTGCAGCGAGGAGACGCCGCAAATCTCTAACGTGTCGTTGGCGTCAAACTCCTGTCTTTGAGCGAGATTCCCGAACTGCTCTGTAAAGGACTGCCACGCCGACCGAGCCGAATTGGATAGCTCGGAAACTGGTGAATCAGCGTTGTCGAGGTCGATACCGTGGGTAGCCGCCAGGGATTCGACTTCGTCTGGGAGTTGTGTTGAATCCAGCCCGAGGTAGACTTGCTGGCGGTAATACACCGAGTTCGGCCCAGCTGCGTCGTCCGGGATCGAGATTGCTCGCGGCGTATTGCTGTGGTAACTTTGCAGTTGCTGGTACAGATCGCCAAACAGGTCTTTAAAATCTGCGTCAGAGAGGTTCTGAATTGTCTGTCTTACTGCGGCAATTCGCTCTGGATGGATCTCTGGTGGCACCGTATCGTAGCCACGCTCGGCGTAGACGTAGTACTGTGCGAACCGACGTGCCTGTTCAACGTGTTCATCATTCTCATCTCTTCGTTTTTCAGGCTCGTCAGCATAGGTTTCTTGATTGTGGTAGCTTATGCTTCCATTTTTAAACATTGAGATCTCATGGATCACCCCATTATTATCGGTTATGTCAACTGCAATCCCTTCCTCATTCTCATCAATAATTTTTGCTTGCATAAATGTCAACTCCTGAGACCAGTTGCGTCGTTTGTATCTCCGGTTTGAGACCCACGGAACCGATCACGGATTTTCTCGTCAATTTTCTCGTCAATGTAATCGGTAACGCTGGCGGATTTCTCCGCAATCGCATCTTTCCCGGCCTCGTAGACTGGCTCGTAGGCTGTCTTGGCAACGTCACCTGCGACCCCAGACGCCAGCTCCGTCGCAACCTGTTGGCCGGCGACCGCGCCACCAGCACTACCGACCACTGGCGCGACTAACGAACCTGCCGCTGCACCGACGAGCCCACCGACGGCACCGACTGCGCCTTTGCCGGTCGCCTCACCAATTTTGTCGGTCCAGCCTGAGTCGTCCTCCTCCGAGACCTTCTCAACTATGGCTTGCTGGGTCTCTTTGATTTCCTCGACTTCCGAAGCCAACGCTTCTGGATCGGCCGAGACACCCTCTTCGTCTTCGTCGCGCAGGTTATCCCGCGCCTGTTCTAGGTCTTCCGCGGCTGGCATCCGCTGAATCTGCACGTCGGAACCCATCCGGTTGACCGTCACAGGTTCCTCGTCAGCCATCGCATTCTCTGCGGCTTCGTCTGCCTCACGCTCTAGCTCTTGGTCTGGATCAACCTCCAGTTCCACGTCCTCTTTCGGCAGCATCGACATCGCTGCCCCATCCTGCTGTTTGACGTGAGCAAGCTCGTGGGCCAGCAGATACTGCCCTTCCGGCGTCGCTGGGTTGTACTCGCCGGCGTTGAAGATGATGTCGTTGCCACAGGTGAATGCACGCGCATCAAGCGCGTCGGCAGCCAGCGCCGCGCGGCCGCCAGTATGGATGCGCACGTCGGAGAAATCTGCGTCGAGGCGCTGTTCAAGCTCACCACGCACGTCCTCATCGAGTGGTTTCCCACCCTGGCTGAGTACGCCAAGCACCTGTCGTGGGATCTGTGCGGGCTCGGCCTCAGTCCCGGAGAGCGCACGCTCGACCTCTTCGTCGGATTCGACCGACTCCTCTCGGTCCTGACTCGCT
>LKMJ01000261.1_pt1 | contig 36620 bp, 36 predicted proteins | sample 643391 | NCBI WGS metagenome assembly LKMJ01 (sample SAMN04112250, study PRJNA286221) | soda lake metagenome | biome: soda lake; feature: Kulunda Steppe; material: water; isolation source: sample PL-Br10 brine of Picturesque Lake | place: Russia: Kulunda steppe | collected 2010-07 | reverse complement strand
CATGGACACCGAAGAGCTCGATCACCCACGAAAAGGGCACAAACACCACATCTACACGATCAGCGAGATTATCCGTGCCGGAAGTATCGCGGACGCTGTCGAGCAGGGAATCGTCGAATCTGGCGTGATGTATGAGTGTGTCACAAACGATGTTCCCTTCGTTATCGCGGGATCGATCAGAGACGACGGTCCGCTGCCAGATACGATCACAGATGCGATCGAGGCACAGGATGCCATCCGCGAGCAGGCCCACGACGCCGATTTCGTGTTGATGCTCTCGACGCTGCTTCACTCCGTCGCTGTTGGAAACTGTCTCCCATCGACGACCCGGACTGTCTGTGTCGATATCAATCCTGCGACAGTGACACAGCTCGCTGACAGAGGAAGCGCCCAGGCGGTCGGGATGGTAACCGACATCGGTACCTTCGTTCCGATTCTCGCCGAGCATCTGTTCGACGAGCGATAGCGGATTTGCTTGTCAGGGTTTTGTGACGCCAAACGACGAGCCGATGGCATCGACGATTGACTCACGCTTTAGCAGTGTGAACCCAACCGCAACGAGCCCGAAGCCAACGAACGTGAGGGCGTTGATCGACTCGCCGAGGACGAATACACCCACGAGCGTCGCGACGATTGGGACAAGATAAGAGACAAGCGACGCCTCAAATGCGCCGTGAGATTCCAGAATATCGAAAAAGATGTAAAACGCTATCGCCGTCGAAAAGATCCCGAGATACAACACTGCACCGACAGCGGTCGGGGCAGCCACCGTCGATCCAGGGAGTTCACCGACTCCGAGACTCAGGAAGTGCAAGATGATCGCACCCAAAAGCATCGCCCAGCCGGTGAAGGTGACTCTGCCGAGTGTCGGCTCCGCCCGTTCGACCAGCACGCCACCAAGGGCGACGCTGATCACCTGGCCGACGATGAGAAGCCGTCCGACAGTATCACCTGCAAGCAGATTGTTTGGATCGGGCTGGATGACGAGACTGATGCCGAGAAATCCCACTGCAACGCCGAGTGACCCAAGCAACGAGAGGCGCTCGTCGAGCAAAAAGAGCGCCCAGATCGCAGTCGCTATCGGGACCAGTGTCTGGAGGATTGCTGCGACGCCGCTTGGGACGGTTTGCTGGCCAATGAACAACAGCCCGTTGCCCGCGACCAGAAACAGTCCGCCGCCGATGATCGCCTGGTGGTCGTTCGGTCCACGTGGCCAGAACCGCTCGGCTGTCACCAGCGCGTAGGCGAGCAAAACCACAGCGGCAACATCGTACCGGAACGCAGCAAAGAGGATCGGGGGAAGTGAGTCTAGTCCGACCGCTATTGCAGGGAAGGACAGTCCCCACAGGACAGCAAGCGAAATAAACAGAAGCGAATCCCGTAGACGCGACATATCGCTGTTTTGGCTGAAACCGAGAAATGATTGACGGTTCCCGGTACAGCAGCTATCGCTGGGTGTGGATTGTCTCTGGGTCTCCAGAGATTCGAGCGGTTTATTGTCTGGTGAACGTAATTTCTGGAAAGATGACTGGACCAGACGACAACAGGCATCTGACACCACCCGAGATAGACTACACGCACCTGCCCGACCAGACGATGTACAAGATCGACCCCGACATGGCAACCCATTTCGGGCAGGGCGATGACATTCGAACGTATCCGATCTGTATCACCAACGAGTTCAAACTCCTCTACTTCGAGATGGAGCCTGGTGGCTGTATCGACTGGCATACGCATACACCAAGCTTCGAGGAGGTCTGTCTGTGTCTCGGCGGCGCCGCGAGATACACACTCGAACAGGAGGACGGGACCGAGCAGACGCTCGTGGCCGAGCCATCGGAGTTTGTGTATCTGCCAGGCGGGGCCCGACACAAGATCGAAACGGTGGGTGAAACTCGCCACGAAGGACTCGTTGCGATGCCATCAGATCCAGTTGGGCGTCTAGAGATGATCGAAGGCGAGTCGCCGTATCGGATCGAGGACTGGCCGATATCGCTGTGGGTCGACCGCAAACGCGACGAGGTCGTTATGAAAGACAAAAATGCTGTTTCCGAATGAATAGAATACGCTGGGTATTTGATTTTGCAATGTGGCTTGGTTAGACTAACTTGGTTCAACCAAGCCAGAGTAGGTGGTTATTTCGATCCCATCGATGTGGAGCTCGAACTCCCAGTCGATGGCTTCTAGACTCCCGAATACGTTGATTCGCTCGTCGAGATGCTCTAACTCGATTCCCTCGAACGACGGTACTGTTCCCGAGATTGCCCGCGAGCGACTCCCGTGTGGGAACTCCGAATGGGCGTGGATCGAGAGTCGGTACTCGACAAGCTCAGTGCCGGTTTCGTTGAACAGCACCAGCCGGTCGCGGTCCGCCTCGGTGATGTGTTCGACACCAACTCGGGCGGTTGACTCGACGATTGCACGGATCTGTGCTTGTTCGAGTTCGATCGAGAGATCCTCGATCCACTTGTCCTCCTCGAAAATGCGATCTTTGATCTCCGCTTTCGTCCCTGTCGGGAGCACAAATGAGCGAAGCAGTTGTTCGACGACCGCCGGTCGGTGGTCTGTTCTATCGACTAGCGAATGCGCATCTGAGTGGAGTGTAACTGTTGCACTCGCATCTGTCGGCAGTTCCTCGATATCGACATGGACTGTCGCGGTCTCGTCGTCATAGCTGTGAGTGATATCGGCCGTCTCCGGTGTGTCGACAGTCACCGAACACTCTACAGTCGATCGAAAGCGGAGCTCGTAGTGTCGTGACTCGGGGATCTGGGTTCGGTCACCCTCGGCTTTCCCGATCGAAAACACGAGCCTGTCCCCGGTGAACTGCTGTTCAAACGGTGTCTTTGCAGACACACCCTTCCGGTACGCCTCGGAGACGCCGTCGTCTTCGTACAGTTCGAACGAGCCATCCGCACCCGGAAATGCAACGACACGGAGCCGTTCCGGTGGCTCGTCGACGGGGCCGTAGTCCGGATCAAGCGGGACAATCGCACCAGCGCGCGCATACAGCGGGAGATCATCGAGTCCCCCGTAGCGGGCGTGATAGCCACCGTCGTACTGGCGACCAGAATGAAAATCGAACCACTCTCCTTCGGGGAGCCAGACCGTTCGTCTGCTGCGGTTGGTTGAGTTGTCTCGCTCCCGGTGGTGTGGCGCTGCGAGCAGTTCGGTGCCAAACCGGTACTGCTGTGGGCAGTGATAGGCTGGCTCCTCGTTGGGGTGTTCGTAGTACATCGGTTCGATGGGTGGCTGGGACTGGTCGTGGTGTCGCCAGGCCATGCTGTAGAGATACGGAACGAGGGCGTGGCGAAACTGCAAGCACTCACGGATCGTTTCGGCGATGTCAGCAGGAAACGTCCATGGCCGCTTATCGATGAACGCGTCCTTTGTCGTATGAATACGGTTGATGGGACTCAGACTGCCAAACTGGACCCAGCGACTGTACAGTTCGCCGAACGCTTCCGGATCGCCTGTCCCGCCCATGTGGCCACCGATGTCGTGGCTCCACCAGCCACAGTTGACGTTTGCAGAGGTGGCTGTGAGAAACGGTTTGAACCGCAGTGACTCCCAGCTGATCACGTCGTCGCCGGAAAACCCCACCGGGTACCGATGACCGCCAATCCCTGGCCACCGCGAGAGAATGAACGGTCGACGACCGGTGCGGGTTCGATCGAGTGCGTGGAGATGGTTCAGCGCCCAGAGTGGATCAAGCCCGGCAAGCGTTGGCGACTCCGTCCACTGCTGCCAGTCGATCCACCAGAAATCGATGCCGTCTCCCTCTTCGATCGTGTGGATAACCTCCTCAAAATAGGTCCGGAGAAAATCGGTGTCGGCGGAATCGAACGCAATGGGATCTTCGCTTTTGGGATCGATTCCATAGGCTGTGGCGGCCGCCTCGTAGTGGGTTTCGTGTGGATGGATACCCTCGGCGGGATGGATGTTCAGCGTCGTTCGAAGTCCCCGCTCGTGAAGCCAGTCGATTAGTCCAGGTGGGTCTGGAAACAGCTCCTCGTTCCAGCTCCAGCCCGTCCAGCCGTCGTGATACTCGTTGTCGATCACGTGCCAGTCCATATCGATGACACAGACCGACAACGGATACTCCCGCTCGTTGAACTCCTCGATGAGCCCTCTGAGCTCGGACTGAGAGTATTCCCAGTACCGGCTCCACCAGTTTCCGAGTGCCCACCGAGGGACCATCGCCACCGCGCCGGTGATCGCAGTCAGATCCTGTAGACAGGCCCTGTACCCCGAGCCATAGCCAAAAAAGTACAGATCTTCGTACCCCTGGGCCTCACGTGGGGTCACCCAGCCATCATCGTCGAATACCAGCGTCTCCGTCTCGTCGAGCACCGCCCAGCCGTCTCGCGAAATGAGGCCGGGATCGAGCGGCGTCGATCCGTCGACCGTATCGACAGTTCTGACTGCTCCGCCGAGTGTCTCTGCACTGTCACCGTACTGCCAGTCGGTTTCCGCATTCAGAAGCGAGATTGAGAGCGACTCGGGTCGAAACGTGCCACCCTCGTATTCGAGGACCAGTTCCGCTGTCTCGATACGCACGCCATCGTCTCGTTCCGTCACGGCGTACTCGGGGACCGGCTGTTTCCGGTGCCAGACGGTCTGGGTGGGTCGGTCGTCGAACTCGCCGTCCGGATCGTATTCGAGACGGAGCAGCCGCGGCGTGAGCACGGTAAACCGGTAGCAGTCACCACTGACGACTGCCTGCTCGTCTGCGACCGGACTCCCTGTCACCTGGAGATGTGCTGGGAGTGTCATAGTCACTACTCACAAGCAATCTAATTAAACCCCCGCACTGGCCACGTGATCAGAATGTGTCCAGGGTGGCTAGCCGGCCCTGTCTATCAGTTTTGTAGTCCTGCATGTCGGTTTTGCAGTCCTGCATGTCGGTTTTGTAGTCCTGCATCTCTTTGTATCACTGTCTCGTATCGTCTTTCGACACGATGAAACTGGGGCTCGCACAGATCGAAATCGAGGCATCGAAGACGACAGTGAACCGCAAGCGAGCCAAGGAAGCGATCCGACAGGCAGCCGACGAGGGCTGTGATCTGGTCTGTCTGCCGGAGCTTTTTACTGTTGGCTACTTCGCGTTCGATAGCTACCGACGCGACGCGGAGCCACTCGATGGGCCGACGATCACCCAGTGTCAGGAGCTTGCCACAGCTGAAGGTATCGCCATTCTCGCAGGTTCGATCGTCGAGGATCTCGAGGCCTCCGCTGCCCGCGGATTCGAGACACCAGCCGAGGACGGTCTCGCAAACACTGCAGTGTATATCGACGCGGATGGGGGCCGTCGCGCAGTGTACCGGAAACAGCACCTCTTTGGCTACCAGTCTGCAGAGCAGGAACTGCTCGTCCCGGGTGAGTCACTACCAACAGTCTCCGATCACGGATTCACCATCGGAATCACGACCTGTTACGATCTCAGATTCCCATCGCTGTACCGACAACTGGTCGATGAGGGTGTGACGCTGACGCTCGTCCCAAGCGCCTGGCCGTATCCGCGAGTCGAACACTGGAAACTCCTCCCGCGAGCGCGTGCTGTCGAAAACCTGTTCTACGTCGCTGCTGTGAACGGAACTGGTGAGTTCGACGACACGTCACTCGTCGGCAGGTCCTCAGTGTACGACCCCTGGGGGACGGCAGTGGCAAGCAGCGGCGAGCAGGCTGGAGTTGTGACAGCGACACTCGACCCTTCGTTAGTGTCGACCCGCCGGGAAGCGTTTCCAGCACTTGCAGATCGGCGCCAGTGATATTCGGATCTTCTTGTATGTTCTACATGTGTAGTCGTGATCTCGTCACAACGGGCGGGAGATTTAACTGTGAGTGGCCAATTGTAGTAGATGCCGGTACAGACGCTTTTCACGTCACAGCCGGTAACCAGGACTCTCGGCCTCGCACCACTGCTCGGCCGCCACGGGATGGCACGCCTCACGTGGCCGCTCCGGACGGCCACGCTTTGGCCTCCTCGTCTTCTCTCGGTGGACGGAAATGCTCATCAGTAACAATTACACGGAACGCATATGTCGATCCAACAAAAACTGGGCTGTATGGAGTACGAACATTCGGGGGAGACGAGCCGCCACCTCCAGGAGTCGTATGCGCGGGATGGCGACGAGTTTCCGACACGAAACTGCCCGGCGTTTCCCCCGCGCGAGTTCCAGTGTGAGGAGGTCGACCTTCTCAAGCGACTGTTCTTTCCGCGGTGCTGGAACGCGAAGGAGCTACTTGACGACGAAGACGAGATACAGCGTCGTCTCGACGATCTCGGTTCACTCCTGTATCGCGGGATGTGTCCGTACGTCTCCTATCCGCTGGAACTTATCGGAAACGTGATCGACGAACTGCCAGCAATTCGGGAGACACTGCTTGCGGATCTAGAGGCTGCCTACAAGGGCGATCCTGCTGCAAAGAGCTACGTCGAAATCGTCAGGGCATACCCCGGATTCCACGCGATCATGGTCCAGCGTGTTGCCCACGAGATATACAAACAGGGGGCGAAAGTCTATGCCCGCGAACTGACCGAGTCAGCAAAGACCGTAAGCGGCATCGACATCCATCCAGGCGCAGAGGTCGGCAAGTACTTTTTCATCGACCACGGCACTGGTGTCGTCATCGGCGAAACGGCGACGATCGGTGACTGGGTCAGAATCTACCAGAATGTGACCCTCGGCGCGTTGCATTTCGAACACGACGAGGACGACGAAAAAACGCTGAAAAAGGATTACAAGCGCCATCCAGATATTGGAAACAACGTCGTGATCGGGGCAGGGAGCAAGATCCTCGGCGCGATTTCGATCGGTGATCACGTCAGTATCGGTGCGAACTCCTGGGTGACCGATGACGTCCCAGATCACACCAAGGTGTACATCACGGAACATCCCAAACAGGAGCGCAAACACATCGAATCGCCACAGGATCACTAACTCAAACCGTTTTTGAGTTGTTGGATTGTTCGATTGCCTGACGGGTGCGTTCGTCGACTTTCAGGAGATGACAGAGTGGATTCCCTGGATAGACGAGTGGGTTCTCTGCCACACCAACCAGCAGTCCGGTAAACGGTGCAGTCACTGCTGTCACCTCGGTCTGGAACGGATTCGTAATCTCTGCAATCGTCTCTCCCTCGGAAACCAGCTCACCGTAGCTAACACGGATATCCATCAGGCCGCCAGCATCAGCCCGGATCCAGGTTCGATCCGCTCGCTCTGAGATGACAGCCTGCCAGCCTGGCCAGCTTACGGCTGAAGCGCTGCGAAGCCCAAACTCGGCGAGGACACTTTCGATTCCTGACAACCCCCGATCAATAAAATCGCGCTGGAACCGGTGTGCCTCCCCCATCTCTACGACGATCGTTGGGACGCCGGCGACACACGCCTCCCGACGGAGTGAGCCATCGGGCCCTTCTTTGTCGATGATGACGTTCGCCGCGAACGCTTTCGCGAGTCGCTCAACGGCCGGATCGTCCATCCCGGCCCTGATATGCAACATATTCGTTCGGCCGCGAGTCGATGTGTGAAAATCGATTCCGTAATCACAGGGTTCGATAAAGTTCTGGAAGATGCTGTAGGCGACACGTCTGGCGCTTGTACTCTCTGGTTTGCCGGGAAAGGAGCGGTTGAGATCTCTGTCGTAGATCGGAAGATAGCGTTGCTGGGCAACGAAGCCAGGAACATTTAACACCGGCAAACAGATCAAAGTCCCGGCGAGTTCGCCGTCACTCCAGCCATTCGCGACTGTCCGTACCACCTCGATCCCGTTTAGCTCGTCACCGTGGGAGGCAGCCGAGAGGAATATCGTCGGTCCGGGCTGTTCGCCGTTGATAATCGTCACCGGAATACGGACAGGATCGCCGAGATATGTCTCTGTCACCGTATATCGGATATGCTGGCGCTCGCCTGGCTCTACTGCCCCACCGTTGTACGTGAACGGAGCCGCGTCTGACATTGGCGCCTCTCTGAGACGCGGACTGATAGTTGTTGTTGCGAGTTGGTTTCACTGGCTTGGGGGACCCATATCAATCAGTCCTTCGTACAGACAGTGTGAGAGACAGTACAGAGACACCGACGATCGGTCTGTTCGGATTGCACGTCAGCAAAGAGAGCAAGGCAATCCTGAATGCAGCCGAGACGATGGGATTCGACACTGTCTGGCTGCGAGAGGAGAACACGACAGTGACTGTCGAGGACGGTACGGTCAAACTCGAACCGGATGCGGACGTTATTATCAACCGGCTGTTACTCTCAAAGAGTACGAAGCCGGCCGAAGACCTCGGGCTTGCACGGGTGCTCGAAGGGCTGCGTCCGACGCTCAACACCTCGAACGCGGTGTTGACTGCGATGCACAAGTATGCGGCTGCGGTTGTGCTGGCAGAAGCCGGGCTTCCTGTCCCGAACGCGGTGTTGGCGCTCGCGACCGACCGACTCAACGACCACCGCGACTCCTTCGGTGAAGAGGCAGTCTACAAGACGACGATCGGGACCCACGGTGGCGGCACCTGGCGGGTCAGCCTGGACGAACCGGTCAATGCCAAAGTCGGCGACCGACAGGCATTTCTCCAGGAGTATATCGATCAGGACGGTCTCCAGCGTGATGCTCGTATCTACATGGTCGGCGAGCAGGTCGTCGGATCGATGTATCGCAATGCACCGGAAAACGACTGGCGAACGAACGTTGCACTCGGTGCAACAGTCGAGGATGCTGGAGACCAGCTACCAACCGAGGCGGCAGCGATCGCCCGAGACGCTGTCGATGCGATTGGGCTTGATTATGCGGGTGTCGATCTTATCGACGACGGTGACCAGTGGTACGTCCTGGAGGTGAACCCGACTGCTGGCTTCCGGGGGCTGTATGATGCGACTGGATCGACACCCGCTCCTGCAATGGTCGCACTCGCTGCCGAGCGAATCGGTGCGACCGTCGAGGAGGAAACTGTCGAACAGCTCTCGGGGACGCTCGATGACTCACAGCCAGCCTGTGTCCCAGATGCACAGACAGAGCCTGCCTCGGAGCCAGCAGTCATCGGCTACATCGAGCAGGTGATCGTCAGTGGGACACGCGGCTCGAAAACCGTCTATGCGAAATCAGACACAGGTGCAACGCGGTCGAGTATCGACATCAAACTCGCCGCAGAGATCGGTACTGGCCCGATTACAGACACAGTGAAAGTAAAATCCGGGAGTAAAAAAGAGAGCAAAACAAGAGGGGTTGTCGATACAGTTATCGGCGTCGGCGGAACACAACACACCGTCACCGCAAGCGTCGAGGACAGAGAACACATGAACTACCCACTGTTGCTCGGGCGGGATATTCTCGAACACTACCACGTCGATGTGAGACGACGAGCCGACGGCAAGGCCGCTGGCCAGGATGACGATGTCGAAGAGTAAAATAAACCTCGACTGAAGCTCACTCCGCAGTAGTCGTCGCTTCGCCACGGACAATGTCGACGAATTTCTCGGGGTGTTCGACGTGTGGAAGCAGTTTGGCTTGGTCGACGACGATCAGGCCGGCGTCGACGCGCTCTGCGAGTGTTCGTCCCGCAGCGAGTGGTGAGACAGCTGCGTTGCGACCCCAGACGAACTCCACTGGAACGTCGACTTCTGACAGCAGTGTTTCGAGTGACTCCTCGGGATTCAGAAAGCCACTGACGAAGGAGGCTGGCGCAAACCGCGCGCCGGGCTGGTGGCTGGTCTCCCACTCGTATTCGAGAACCTCCTCGGGGAGCGTCGCCATATCGTAGACGCCGTGATCGGCGTTGAAATGTCGGATCGATCGTTTGCTAACCAGCAGGTTGAACAGCCCAGTGCCGAGAACAGGTGAACGAAGCAGTGCACGAAGCCACACCCGGCGACCGCCCATCGAGCTATCAGTCGGGCAGACGAGAACGAGTCGCGAAACGTCCGCGTGTCGGGCTGCTGAGGCCGCGTACGAACTCGTCAGTGAGGAGGCGACCACAGTCGGCTCGTCGGTCAGATCGGCGATCAGATCCTCGACGAAGGAGTTATACAGCGAGGCCGAGTACAAAAGCGGCGGCCTGTCCGAGTGACCATAGCCCGGGAACTCAGGCGCAATGACGTGGTACTCCTCGCCAAGCTGTTCGGCAACGGCGAAAAATTCGTGATTCGACGCCGCGGCGCTCATGCCGTGTAACAGCAGCAGATCCTCGTTCTCGGGATCACCCAGTTCGGTGTAGGCAATATCGAATCCCCGCCAACGGTAGCTCCCCTGGTTGCCGTCGAGAAACGGTTCGAACGTTGTCTCGTCTGCTTCGAGCAGCCGGTTCGACAGCGCCGTCCCACCGACGAGGCCAGCCGCCCCAGCGAGTAACCGAGTGAGTTTCATAGCTGCTGGTACGACCCTCCCGAGTATATAAGTGACTGATGCGGAGAACTGTAGCCGGCTACTCCTCGCGATTCTCTTCGACACAGTCGGCAATCGGGTCGAGAATCGTGTCTGATACAGTGTAGGGATCGGTCTCCCTGTCGAGCACCTGCTGGACGATTGTGTCGAGTCCGCCCTGTCGGTCGAGCTCGTCGACGAGCAGTTCGTTTGCGTCCTCTCTGATGAGTGTTTGGATCTCTTCGGCGTACCGCTGGCGGCGTTTCCGCTCGCGCTCACCCGTCTCGACGAGATGCGAGCGGTGATCCTCGATCACATCAAGCAGTTCCTCGACGCCATCGCCACGCTCGGCGACTGTTTCGACGATCTCTGGTTCCCACTGGTCTCGCTCGGATGGGTTGTCGATCGAGACATCCATCTCCGTGGCGCCGTGGTGGCCAACCGTGGTTGGGGCCCGCCCGTCACGGTAGCTGAGCATCTCACGGAGTTCCTGTACTGTTCGATCAGCGCCCGCCAGATCCGCCTTGTTCACCACGAAGATGTCGCCGATTTCGAGAATACCTGCCTTCAGCATCTGGACGTCGTCGCCGCTTCCTGGCGGCACCAACACGAGCACCGTTTCGGCGGTTTTGACGATATCGATCTCGTTCTGTCCCGCACCGACTGTCTCGATGAGAATCTTGTCTTTGCCGAACGCATCGAGTGCCTTCACAGCATCAGTCGTGGCTGTCGAGAGTCCACCGAGCGTCCCTCGGGCTGACATCGACCGAAAGAAGACGTCCATATCGCCGATGTTCGAGGCCATCCGAATACGATCACCGAGTACTGCACCGCCAGTAAACGGTGAGGATGGATCGATCGCGATCACACCCACTGTGAGGCCACGGTCTCTGTAGGTCGAAGCGAGTTTATCGACCAGTGTGGATTTTCCAGAGCCCGGCGAGCCGGTGATTCCGATCACGTCGGCGTTGCCGGTGTGTTCGTGGAACGCGGAGACGAGTTCACGGTAGCCATCCTGGCGGTTCTCGATGACGGTGATACTCCGGGCGAGTGCACGATGATTGCCCGCCAGCACACCTTCGAGCAGTTCATTCATGACTGCGCTCTGGCGCGTTCTCTCTGACGAACGCGATCATCTCGTCCATCGAGGCACCCGGCCCGAACACCTCCGCGACACCGAGCGCTCGCAGTTCCTGTTCGTCATCCTCGGGGATGATCCCGCCGACCAGGATGAGCGTATCGTCGAAGGCGTCGTACGATTTGAGTCCGTCGACGATCTCGGGAATGAGCGTGTCGTGTGCTCCCGACAGTATCGAGATCCCGAGTACGTCGACATCCTCCTGGACCGTCGCCTGGACGATCTCCTCGGGCGCACGGTGTAATCCCGAGTAGATCACCTCGAACCCTGCGTCGCGAAATGCTCGCGAGATAACGTGTGCGCCCCGGTCGTGGCCATCTAACCCGACCTTCGCCACGAGACACCGGATCGTCCGCTCTGACTGGTCCTGGTCGACGCTCATAGCGTATATTGGTCCGGTTCCCGCTTGATTTTTTCGATACCCCCATAATGAATGAACAGTTGGCGGACGTTTCCCTCCGATTCGTTAGATTTACACACACTGTTGTCGATCCGGTTCACAATCTGGTCGAGACTGTTGTCGCTCTCGAAAACGTGTGCCATCGAAGATGAGAGGGATGGCACGACCGGGATAGGGTGGGGGGCGGACGGCAATCAAACGCCGCCACCAGTCGGTACGCGTTACCGATATATAATGCAGCGGGGACAGGTTCGCAGCCGGAAACCGTCCCCCATAGTTTATTAGGGCGAGCCCGACAGCAGAGATAGTTGTATGACTGCTGAACAGTCGGGGTCAGAACCCTGTCGACGAAGTCGTCTCGCAGTCGCTGGAGTCGTCGCCATATTGTTGGTACTTGTGGGCTATGTACTGTTATCATTCATTGCCGTCGTCGTCTTTTCTCTGTTCCTGTACTACGCTGTCAGGCCACTCTTTCGGTTTCTTGCGCGGTTCGGATTGGGTCGACGGCTCCGTGCTGCGCTCTCGATTTTGCTCTTTGGCCTTCCCTTTCTGGTCCTGATTGCCTACGCGGTCGCGATCGTCGGCCTCGAACTCCGGCTGTTACTCGACGATCGACTTGCAGAGCAGGCACTACAGGAGCTGAATATTGGCGGCCTCGATCTCGACGAACTAGAGGCAGTGGCGACAGGTGAACAGGTCCAGGCGAATCTCGGAGTGGTTGCAGAGAGTCTCATCGGTGCAATCGGTGTCGTGGGGACCGTTTTCGTCCAACTATTGCTCGTCGTCACCGCCACCTACTACATGCTCATCGACGGCCCTCGGCTCGTCTCCTGGCTGCTCGACCGATACGACAGCGCTGGCGTTGGCCGTCAGTACATCGATGCCACCGATCCCGAGCTTTCGCTTGCCCTGTTTGGCAACATTGTCAACGTCTTCATTACCGCAATCGTTGCGATCGTGACCTTCTATACCTACAACGCGTTCGCCCCGGCTGCAATCTCCATCCCATTTCCAGCACTGTTCGGTGCACTTGCAGGAATTGGCAGTCTCATTCCGGTCGTAGGGATCAAACTCGTCTATGTGCCACTCGTCACGGCACTCGGAGTGAACGCAGTATTCACTGACCAGCCGGAACTGCTGGGATCGGTGGTGGTGTTGTTCCTCGTCAGTGCAATCCTCATCGATTTTATTCCAGACTTCGTCATTCGAGCCCAGGTAAGCAGCGATGAGACGCACACTGGCGCACTGATTATTGCCTACATCGTCGGCCCATCGGTGTTCGGCTTTTATGGCCTCTTTTTTGCCCCAATTCTGTTGATCTGTACCACCAACGCCGTTACTGTCCTGTTGCCGTACGTGCTTGCAGGGGAAAAACCGGCACAGCGGACACTCGCGGAGTTCAGTGCTGAAGACGAAGGCAAAACTGAGGATTGATGCGATCCACACAGCCAGATTGCCCCTACTCGACGATTATGGCACCGTACATCCCGACTCCCGCGTGTGGTGCACAGAAATAAAAGTGGTTCCCTGTCTCCTCGAATGTTCGTGACCAGGTTTTTTCGGCCGAATCGACGATATCCTCGCTACTGAATTCGACTGGGCCCTCTGTGGACTCGACATTGTGTGCCCCGCCACTGCCGGTCCACTCCCACGTGACTTCTGTCCCGGCATCGATGCGGACAACTGGTGGTGTGAATGCCAATCCCGCGTTCCCACCACCGACATCGATACGCACCGAATCGCTGCCGACCTCGTCGACGAGCGTTCCGTCGTACTCCTGTGTCTCGTGTTCCATCAGGTATTCGTGAACTTCGTCTGGAATATCGTCGTCCGGTTCGATCTCACCGGCACTCTCCTCGGAACCATCTTCGCTGCCACCCTGGTCTTCCGATGGAAGATCCACGGCTACAATCTGCCACTCGCCGTTCTCCGTAGCAAGCCCCATCCGTATCGTTTCCCTTGAGTCTTCTTCTGCATCGACTTCGGCGATCGCTAGTTCTTCGTCCGAAATCTCGTCTTCAAGGGCATCCATGTTTAGCCCTCTCGCTGAGTCAAGATCGTCGAATTCGACATCCTCATCGATGTCGACAATCTCATACTCCAGTGTTCCAATGTCTTGGGGAACCGCGCTGTGAAACACTGCTCGCCTGGTCTCAGTGATCTCGATGATCGACTCCATGTAGGCATCGACGACTGCCTCAGGCTCGTCGAAATCGGTCTCTTCCGGACTGGTCTCTTCATCTTCGGCCTCGCCGTTATCAGCCACCTCATCGTCTCTCTCTGCGTCTTCTTGTCCTTCGTCATCAGACGATATCAGTGCGGAACAGCCAGCGATTCCTGTCATGCCAACTGCCCCTGTCGCTACGAGAAACGACCGTCGGTGTACCGGTGGAGGACTTTCGTTCATAAACGTCAGTGCAACGTTCTGATCGTATCGTAATATGTTTTCTGATTAACTAGTCTTCGTCGATCAACGGTATCTCACTGCCAACAGGATTGCCTGTTTCGGCGCAGACGTTGCTCGGTCGGACCTGCCGGGGTCAGGGTACTGATATAGCGTGGGTTGAATCTGTGCGTTCACTGCTCATACAGTGTCAGTACCACGTGGCTAGCGCCAGTACCGACTCGTCTGTTTCTGTATAGCTAGAGTCTACCACTAAGTTTATTGACGGCAAAGCATCAGGCAGTAACCAGCAACTCCCTTGGGAGAAATGCCAGCAGCAATGAGAGACGAAAACCTCGCGGCAGTGACACTCGATCGGATCCCTGATCCAGCCTGTAGCTACCGTTTTGCCGAGACGACGCCGGTGGTAGAGCACGCAAACGAACAGTTTGAATCGCTCTGTGGACTCGGTGCGGGTGATTCATTGCAGACACTGTCAGCGGAGCTGCTGTCGAACCGTTCCGAGCAACCAACATTCGAGAAGACAGAGCGACTGCACGTCACGGACGATCACTCCAGACAGTATCTGCTACGTATCATCGCACCGACCGACGGCCAACCGGGACACGTTCTGTGTCTCCGGCAGGACGCTGCAGAGAGTCAACAGCTGGGTGCAGACCGGATGGCAAGTATTCTGAGCCACGATCTTCGGAACCCCCTCGATGTCGCCAAAGCCAGACTCCGAGCTGGCAGGGAGCTGGGTGAGGACCGGCAGTTCGACCACGTCGAACAGGCCCACGAGCGGATCGAACGCATCATCCAGGATGTACTCACGCTCTCCCATGGCGAAGATGTCGTCACACCAGATGAGACCGTCGAAATCGAGAGCCTCGTCGAAACGGCATGGCAGACTGTCGAAACCAACGGGGCGGTCATCGAGATAGACGATGACCTTCCGACGGCTGTCGTCGACAAAGCCAGAGCAAGTCGTCTGTTCGAGAATCTGTTTCGCAATTCGATCACGCATGGCAGACAACGAGACAACGACTGCCAGCTCACGGTGAGTGTCGAACGTACTGAGGCTGGTGTCGCCGTTGGCGACAACGGACCAGGGATCACTGCCGAAGACCCGGAACAGATTTTCGAGCCAGGCTATAGCACCGACGAGCATGGGACAGGACTTGGACTCGCAATCGTCGACCGGATCGCGTCTCTCCACGGCTGGTCAGTCGAACACTGTCCGGAGAATGATGGTGCCTGTTTCGAGATTCGGGGACTGGCAACGGAGTGAAACAATTATGCCGACTCTCGTCTGTAACAACGTATGGATGACCGGTTCGAGATGGCTCCGGTCGGTGTCCTCGAAATATCCCCAAACGGTGCAGTTCGGGCGCTAAACGATCGGGCCGAGACACTGCTTGAGGCAGGCTCTATGAGCGTACACGGTGAGCCAATCTCCGAGACGTTCCCTGAATCTGTTGAGAACACGGTCCCAACACTCATCGACGATGGTGTTCGACAGCGCAAACAGTTCGAAGAGTACTATCCCGAACTGGATCGGTGGCTCGAGCTAACGGTGATACCACTGGAGGAGGGGGTGGTCGTCTATCTCCAGGATGTCGGACAGCGACACAGTGACGAACAGCAGATTGAATCACTCCGCGGTGATCTGGACCGCGTAACGATTACGAACCAGACGATCTCGGATATTCTGGCCGAACTCGTCGATGCCTCCAGCCGAGAAGAGATCGCAGCAACCCTCTGTGAACGCCTCGGGATGACCGATCTCTACGAGTTCGCGTGGGTCGGTGAACGAGAGATTGGGGGTGACGAGTTGCTAATCAGCGCCTCGGCCGGAACGACTGGCCGGACGCTCGATGAGATACGAGCGTGTCTGGAACAGAATGAGACGCCACCAGAACAGCGGGCAATCGAGACCGGAACGCCGGAGACAGTCCAGCCACTCGGTCAGGCGAAGTCTGTGCCTGAGTCGATCCGTCGTGGTGCGTTCGCCGATGGACTCCAGTCGCTGCTCGCAATTCCACTAACCTACGGAAGCAGCGTTTACGGGGTCGTAGGCATCTACAGCGCAGATCAAGATGCGTTCTCCGAGCGTGAGGTTGCCAGCTTCGGCACAGTCGGTGAGATGGCTGGGTTTGCGATCAACGCTGCCCGCCACCGCAATCTCTTGCTTTCGGATACGGTCGTCGAACTCACGCTGGCGCTGACCGATCGAGATGCGCCGTTCGTCGCCGCGTCAAAAGCGGCGAAACTTACGATCGATGGAATCGTTCCACAGGGAAGCGAGCTACTCTGTTATGTCGCAGTCGAAGACGAATCACCAGAACAGATCGCAGAAGCTGTCACCGACTTTGCCGATGTTTCTGACGCGAGAGTGATCAGCGAGTACGAGTCGGGTGGCGCAGTTGAGGTGACAATGGGCGATTCGACGCCGCTCGGAATGCTTTCATCACTCGGCGGGACAATCAAGCGTGTGGAGTACACCGACGGCCGTGGTGAGTGTACGATCGAGCTTTCACCGGCAGAAGATGTCCGTCGGATCGTGGAGGCGATCACCCGCGAGTACGATGGCGAGGTCATCGCCAAACGGCAGCGAGAACGCGAACGGACCACACCACGGGAGTTCAGGGAAACACTCAGCCACCGTCTGACCGATCGTCAGGAGAACGCGCTCCGGACGGCCTTCTTTGCGGATTATTTCGAGTCACCACGCGAAAGCACTGCCGAAGAAGTAGCGAACGCACTCGGCATCACTGGGCCAACGCTGTTACACCACCTTCGTGCGGGTCAGCGCAAACTCCTCTCCGAGTTTTTTGAGACGAGTGATCGGTCTCAGTAACACCCCGTTCGTAACTCGAAATTGGCTTTAACGTCCTTCTCGCCCGATGTCGTCGAATGCATCGAACAGTGCGTCGGGCTCCTCAAGTAGTCGTTCCGTTCGTTCCCGAAGCACGGTTGCTCGCTTGGTCGCTTCCTGGTAGCCATCGTGGTCCGTTCGCTGGCTCGCTGGGAGTTCGGCTTCGATCACACTTCGTTTCGATTCGACGCTGAAATACTCGCCGAGTGTCTCATAGCCAAGAATCTGTTGTTGCTGTCGGACAGCCTCTCTTATATCTTCTCGATCGACAGGCTTGCAGAGATAATCATCAAATGGCATATCTAGTACGTCGAAGCCTGGATCGATTGCTGTCACCATAATCACACGCCCGGTAAAATTAGTGTCCGCGAGTTCATCGAGAACGTCATCGCCCGAGGTTCCAGGCATATGCCGGTCCAACAGCATGATATCGACATCACGCTCCTCGACTGTTTGCAGTGCGCTGTCACCGCTATACACCGTCTCGACATCACAGAGCCCGCGCAGCCGCAAGGCGTAGGCATCGGCGACTTCCTTTTCGTCGTCGACGAGGAGCGCACGCGGTAGGTGTTGATCGCCGTTCTCGTCCATGATCCCGTCTGTGAACCACGTTCAGGTGCCGACAACATAACAGCTACCATCTGTTGTCTCTGTGTGCGGACTGTTCATGTTCAGCCCCCCGGATACTCGGGTTCGACAGCAGACAGCCGCATCGCATTTCCAGTAACCCCGAGGCTCATTCCCATATCACCGATAACCACGGCATGAATGACAGTCACAACCCCGAACGGCGCACCGACCGCAAGCACTGCTTTCACGGCGAGACTCGACCAGATGTTCTGTCGGATCACACCGTTTGATTTCTGGGACAGCCGGTAGAGATACGGAACTCTCGTCAGGTCGTCGCCCATCAACGCTACGTCAGCCGTTTCGAGAGCGGTATCGGTTCCTGCGGCCCCCATTGCGATCCCCACCGTCGAAGATGCCAACGCAGGCGCATCGTTGATTCCGTCACCGACCATCGCCACGTGGCCGTACTCATCTTCCAGCTGCTCGATACGCGCCAGTTTCTCTTCTGGGAGCAGATCAGCGTGGTACTCGTCGATTCCAACGTCTGTGCCAACAGCGCGGGCAGTCCCCTCGTTATCGCCGGTCAGCATCACGACGTGAACACCCTGTTCTTGTAGCTTCGAGACGGCCCAGGCTGCCTCGGGTCGAGGCGTATCCGAGATGGCGACGACACCGAGGAGTGTGTCTTCTGTTCCGACAACAACGACGGTGTTTCCCTCGCGCTCGACGTTCTGAATCACCGTGGTGAGGCTCTCTGTAGGGCCGTCGTCTCGACTGGGGAGTGACGCTACTCCACCGTCAGTTCTGGCCTGGCTCCGTTCCAGATCGAAGCCGAGCGCTTCGAACAGCGCTGGCTTCCCGACGTAGTGTGTCTCTCCGTCCAGCTCTGCAGACGCTCCCTTCCCGGCGATTGCCTCGAACTCCGCGACGGTCGTCTCTGCGCACTCAGATCCATCCTTCTCGGCGTGATCGACGATTGCCGTCGCAATCGGGTGTTCACTCCGGCGCTCCACCAGGCTCGCGCGACGCAGTAGCTCGGACTCGTCTGTGTCACCAACAGTAAGGACAGCAGTGACAGTCAGTTCGCCCTTGGTCACCGTCCCGGTTTTGTCGAGGGCGACGACGCCGGTATCACCGACGGCTTCGAGATCACGGCCACTCTTGATCAAGACGCCGTTTTTCGCTGCGCTCGTGATGCCAGAGACCACGCTCACCGGTGTCGAGATGACGAACGCACACGGGCAGGCGATGACGATTAGCGTCAGTCCCCGAAGGAACCACGTATCCCAGGCGGCACCGAACCCGAGCGGTGGAACGATCATTACGAGAACCGCAAGCGCGACCACGACCGGCGTATAGATGCTGGCAAACTGATCGACGAACTGCTCCCGGACGGTTTTGTCTCGCTGGGCGTCTCCGACAAGTTGGATGACACGGGCAATTGTCGACTCAGAGGATTTGGTTGTCACCTCAATTTCAAGATATCCTGCTTCGTTGATTGTCCCAGCGTACACCTCCTCACCCTCGGCTTTACTGACTGGAACGCTCTCGCCGGTGATTGGTGCCTGATCGACTGCACTGGTTCCGTCCGTGACGACACCGTCGACCGGAATCTTCTCTCCCGGACGAACGATGACCGTCTCGCCGACATCGACAGCGTTTGCCGGCACGGTTGTTTCATCACCGTCACGACGAACTGTCGCGACATCTGGTGAGAGGTCCATGAGCTCACGAAGCGAATCCCGTGCCTGGTCCATCGAATACCGTTCGAGCAGCTGGGCAATACTAAAGAGAACTGCGAGCATTGCGCCTTCGAACGGGTGGTGTGTTCCGACGGAGCCGATGATGCCGGCACTCATCAAAAAGTCGATGTCCAGACTCCAGTTTCCCAGAGAGTAGTAGCCATTCCGGATGATCGGCGCACCCGCAAGCACTGCACTGAGTATAAACAGGACCTGAGAGCCGTAGAACTGTCTGCCGAGGAGTTCGAAAAGCAGCGGATCGCTGGCTGGGATGACGAACTGCAGAATCATCCCTGCAGCCAGGAGCACGCCACCGCCGAGCGTTGCAATCCCGCGGGGTGTTCGCCAGATTGCCTGTGGCTCCCCAAACCGTCGGTTCTCGTCAATCGTGGTCGCGTTGTACCCAGCAGCCCCGATGGCTGTAACGAGTTCGTCTGCATCTACCCCAGGAACGTGGGTTACGGTGGCCTCTCCAGTGGTTGGCTGTGTCTCGATTGCCGTGACCTGCTCGTGGTCGGCGAGGGCGTTCTCGATTTTCCCGGCACACGACGGACAGTCCATCTCCGGGATGCTGAAGCGAGTGCTCTCCACCTCAGGAGAGATCTCGTTATGACTGTCAGCTGTCTTCATTACCGACAGTTAGGGTCAGCAACCCGATACGCCTTGTTTGGTGAGCACCAACGTCCTGAACTCTAGTGTGGTGACAGGGAGTCAATCGAGCGATCCGATTCGACAAACTGCGTTGCCAGCTGACTTTCAGCCCGCTGTAACCGGTAGGAGAGTGTCGATTGTGGGATGTCGAGTTTCTCCGCGAGCGCTGTGAGTTCGATCCCACGTGGCGTCTCGTAGTAGCCATGCCGAACTGCGGCGTGGAGTGCACGTCGTTGCTCCGTGGATAGGTCGCTCTCAGCGGATGGGTTCCCATTACCTGGGTTGTGCTCAGAGAGCCGGAGCAGTTCCATGCCGCCAATCTCTTCGAGTTCGGCTGTGAGCGCGTCGGTAAACTTTCCAACACCGTCCTCACCCGGATGAATAATCCGCCAGAGCTGTTGCCGGTTTTGTTGGCGGGTTTCGAAGAGCACACCGCCACCCAGATGTTCCAGTGCAAGATGTGGGACAGAGGTACAGATCGGTGATCGGTGCCAGACACAGTACATAATGAGCGAGTGTTCGGTGCGGTCGAGGGCGCGCGTTTCGGCGTTCGACTGACAGTCGTCGGTGACGAGACAGTCCGGAAAGTAATCAGCAGTCGTGTATGCTGCTTCGAGCGCTGTGAGGGCCGAAGGGGAACCGTGGATATGGTCGACACGCCAGAGCGTTTCCGTCGTTACGTGACACGAGAGTGACTTTATCTCTGCGTCGTCGTTCGCTGCAAGCGTATCCGCGACGGGATTCCATCCCGGGTCGTAATCAAGCTCAAAGACCAGTTCACGCATGCACCCTGATAGTCGATACAGCAACAAAAGGACTCTTCTCAGCAGGGTATCTGTGGGTAGAAAGCGAGTGGTGCAATCGACGCCGAGGGACAAAGCGTTTGTAGTAGCTCCGCAATCACCATTGTACATGAAAGCTGTCGTGCTCGCGGCGGGGGAGGGAACACGACTCCGCCCGTTGACCGAAGACAAGCCAAAAGGAATGGTCGAAGTGGCCGGAAAACCGATTCTCACACACTGTTTCGAACAGTTGAACGAGCTGGGTGTCGAAGAGTTTCTGGTCGTCGTCGGCTACAAAAAGCAAGTCATCATCGAACACTACGAAGACGAGTTCGAGGGAACGCCAATCACCTACTCACACCAGCGCGAACAGAAAGGACTCGCTCACGCCCTGCTTACAGTTGAAGATTACATCGATGACGACTTCGTGCTGATGTTGGGCGATAACATCTTCCAGGCGAACCTGCAGGATGTGATCAACCGCCAGCGCGAACAGCGCGCCGACGCTGCCTTCCTGGTCGAAGAAGTACCAATGGAACAAGCAAGCCGATACGGCGTCTGTGCGACCAACAAGTACGGCGAGATTACCGATGTCGTCGAGAAACCCGATGATCCGCCATCGAATCTGGTGATGACTGGCTTCTATACATTTACGCCAGCGATCTTGCACGCCTGTCATCTGACACAGCCATCCAATCGGGGCGAGTACGAGATCAGCGACGCGATCGATCTGCTGATTAAATCCGGCCGGACGATCGACGCGATCCGGATGGATGGCTGGCGTATCGACGTTGGCTACCCAGAAGACCGAGACGAGGCAGAACGCCGACTCACCGGGCAAACCGAGGAAGTCACTGAAAGCGAGGCGCGCGACAAGGCAGAGAGCGAAGATGAGTGAGCTGACCGACCTCGTCACCAGATCACTCTCCGGCGAGGCGGAAGAAGAGTATTTCAACCGCGTACGACAGCAGGCAACAACGCTTCGCGAGGCGATCGCAAATGGGGCGTTCGACAACGACGAGTTCACTGTCGGGCTGGAGATGGAAGTCTATGCTGTCGAACGGGACGGTGACTCCCGTCTGGCCGGACTCTCGGAGGCTGTTTTCGATGCTGGCGCGACGAAGGAACTGGGCGTTCACAACGCCGAGATCAACACCGATCCAAACCGCTTCGACGAGGAAGGCCTGCTGGCACAGGAGGCACAGATCGCCGAGGCATTCGAGCGAGCAAACGACGCTGCGAGAGAGACCGAGCGGGAGCTCGTCGCCGATGCGATGTGGACGATTCCACCCGGTTCGGGAAGCGAATCGTATCTCACTGCGATCGACACGCCCGATGGGATCACAGTCGCAACGAACATGCGGACCGACCCACGCTACGTGGCGATCGACAACGACGTGCTGGACCACTACGGTGGCTCGATCCGCTTCGATGGGCCGGGCGTCGATCGCTCTTTCCCGACAATCCTGTTCGAATCGCTCGCCACTTCGATCCAGCCACATCTCGAAATACCCGACACCGATCAGTTCCCAGCCTACTACAACGCCGCGATCAGAACGCTCGGGCCGGTGCTTGCGCTGTCGACGAACTCGCCGTTTCTCCCGCCGGATCTGTACACCGACGTGGCCGATCCGATCGATCTCATCGATCAAACACATCACGAACTCCGCATCGCTGTCTTCGAGCAGTCTGTCAACGCTACCCCGAATCCGAAGGTGTGCGTCCCCTCGGACATCGACAGCACCGAAGAGACAATCGAACGCGTCGTCGAAGACGATCTGTATGCCCCGTTCCTTCGCGAATGGATTACAGATGGACCTCGTGAGGGTATCGCTGACGAAAACTGGGAGTACCAGTACAAACGGTCGACGTACTGGCGGTGGCTACGCTGTGTGATCGGTGGCGACCCAGTCGCGGATGCCTGCGACGAGCGCTCGCTTCGGATCGAGTTTCGACCGATTCCGACACAGCCAACAGCCACCGATACAGCGGCACTCCAGTGGCTGACTGTCGGGCTGATGCGCGGGCTCGTCGAAAGTGGCCATCCGATTACCGACCTGCCATGGGAGCAAGCGAAAGAGAGTTTCTACAACGCCGCACGTGACGGCATCGAAGCTGATCTCGCCTGGGTGAACGGGGAGGGCGCCCGCATCACCGACTCCGAGGAGATATTCGATGAGCTGTTCGACCTGGCACGCGAAGGGCTACGGGCTGCTGAACTCCCAGCGGACGTGATCGATACGCGAATCGACCCACTCGAAGCACGTGTCGAGACTGGACACACCCCGAGCGTCTGGAAACGAGAGCAGGTCAGAAGCCACCTGCAGTCTGGCGCAGATCTCTCGACTGCAATCACCAAGATGCAGGAATCCTATATCCGGCACAGCCAGGAGTATGACTCCTTTGCGGAGTGGTAATCACTCTTCGAGATAGTCGTCACAGAGCCTGCAGATGTCGTTGTGTAACTGAACAGCTGTCTCGTAGCGTTCGAGCTTCGACCGCGCAGTTGCCTTGGTGAGTACTGTGGCGAGGTCGCCCGGAAGGTCCGGATTATCGGTACTCATACCCAGAGGACGGTCCGAAATTACTTGATTACGGATGTCATCGAAACTCCCGCTGTACGGCGGATCGCCGGTAAAGGCGCTGTACAGTGCCATCCCGAGCTGATAGATGTCAGTCCAGTGGTCGATGCTTCCGAATCGACCATCGTAGTATTCGGGAGCACCATACCGAGGGTCGATGTAGCTGGCCGGGTTATCGAAGCGTCGGTACACCGGTGTAAGTCCAACGTTTTCGAGCTTTGGAACGGCTCTGTCTCGGAAGATTGCCGACGGATAGCGGATGCTGTGTGGATCGATCCCGCCGTGCATCATATCGTTGCGGTGTAACGTTGCGAGCGTGCCGGTTAGGTCACGAGCCGTTTTCAGTGCCTCTTCGGGGTCGAGTTTTCCCCGCTCCCACAGCGTCTGTTCAGTAAACTCCGTCGCAATCCACGGACGCGGAGACACTCCCCAGTCTTTCGGCTTCGCAATCCCTGGCGTCTCGATTTTCATCCATCGTTCGAGTTGCTGGCCAACCGCCTGTTCGAACCCCGGCCTGTTGTGATGACGGTACAACCGGAAGATCGCAATATCCTCGGACGCTCCGGTGAACGTTCGCGTCCGGACGGTGTGGCCATATCTCGTCTCCTGTTCCTGGCCCAGAAATTCGAGTTCGTCGAACTGACAGACCTCCTCTATCGCAGCGAACTGACTGCCGTGTGGCATCCGGTCGACACGGTTTCGCCGCGAGAGTCGTGCCCAACTCCGTGACCTGCTCGGGGTACTCGTCTGCGTGTGATCTGTCTCGATGTCGAGTTCTGCGGACGAAGACGACTTTGATGGTCTGGCTCGTGTGCCGGAGCCGGAATACGCTTCGAGTAGCTCTCGTGGAACACGAACCATTCCGGCGCCGCCAACGTCGACTAGCGTCTCACCCGCTTCCGTCGTCTCCCGATCTAGCGAGACTTGCCAGATTCGGATATTCGACAGCCGACGGTAGATCATCCGGGCCTGTCTGCGGTCTGTCGCGGCCAGTAACGCTTGCTGGACTGAGGATTCGTACTGCTGTCCGATCGTTGCGAGCGTCCGTAACACCGGATCGTGGTACGGCCGCCGCACGGCCCACTCTGCCAACCCCCTGATTATCGGTTGTCGGAGCTGTGTGTTCGAGTGTGCCGTCTGGCAGAGAATGTAGCCTGCGTGTCTTCGCACACGGTTATCTGCGTTCTCCAGCCCGGCAAACAACGTACGGGTAAACCCGTCAATCGGGATATCCCGCGCGTTCTCTGCTCTGGAGTCTGCAGCCATACTACTGTCAGTACTAGCCGGGTACTAAAGAAGATGCCGGGCCCTATTATCAGCGGCGATAACTGAACGCGAAACTCGCCAGCCGATCAGTAGAACTCGCGGACGAGATCCATCGCCCCATCGGGTGCGCCGTCTGGCACGGTGGTCATCGGTTCGGTGATGCCTTCCTGCTGTTCGAAGGGCACACTGTTCTCGTTCTGGTAGATGACGCCCTGGTACTCTTTGTCGCCACTCAAGATCACGTCTTTGGCGTCTTCCCGATCTGTGCGGTCGTGGTCTGCGTCTTTCAGGTCGACCAGCGTATCGCGGAAGTAGTCGTAGGTGTCGACGTCGTTGAACGTCACGCAGGGTGAGTAGACGTTGACGAAGCCGAAGCCGTCGTGTTCGACTGCTTCTTGGACGATCTCGGCGTGGCGCTGTGAGTCCGAGGAGAAAGACTGGGCAATAAACGTCGCTCCGGAGGCAAGCGCAAGCGCCAGCGGGTTCACCGGCGGCATGTTTGTTCCGTCGGGTGAGGTCGAGGTCTCGAACTCCTCGCGAGAGGTCGGCGAGGCCTGACCTTTCGTCAGCCCGTAAATGCGGTTGTCCATCACCACGTAGGTCATATCGACGTTTCGCCGGACAGCGTGGACGAAATGACCCGCACCGATCGAGTAGCCGTCACCGTCACCGCCAGCGACCATCACCTCCAGGTCGGGATTTGCCATCTTCACACCGATGCCGACTGGCAGAGCGCGGCCGTGTACGCCATGCAGTGCGTAGCTGTGCATGTAGGTGCCGATCTTCCCCGAACAGCCGATTCCCGCGACGACGAAGGTGTTGTCCGGGTCGTTACCCGTCTCCGCCAGCGCCTTCATCATCCCGTTCATCGTCCCGAAATCGCCACAGCCCGGACACCACGTCGGCTGTTTGTCCGACTTGAAATCGACGAACCGAACCTCCGAACTCATTGTTCCACCTCCGCCTGTGGTGGCTGGACACACTGTTTGATATCTTCGGCAAGTTCGTCCGCCTTGAATCGGACGCCGTTGTACTTGTTGATCCGCTCGACGCGTTCGAGCACGTCGTGTTCGATGAGATCTGCAAACTGACCAGTCGCGTTGCATTCGACGACGATCGTGGTTTCCGCGTTCTCGATCGCATCGGAGAGATCCGGCCGTGGGTTCAGATACGGGACAGAAATGAATCGCACGTCGATCCCATCCTCGGTCAGGAACCCGAGAGCTTCACGCATCGGCCCTTCGTTCGACCCCCAGGAGAGGACGAGCGTGTCGGCATCAGGATCGCCGAATTCGCGTGGTTCCCAGCTCTCTTTTTCCTGAGCGGTCTCGACTTTACGTTCGCGTTTGTCGACCTGCTCGACACGAACCTCGGTCGATTCTGTTCGCCGACCGAGTTCGTCGTGTTCGAGACCCGTCGTCATGTGTGCGCCGTCGGTCGTTCCGGGGAACGCACGCGGGCTGACGCCGTCTGCAGCCGGGAAGTGCGGCTGGAACCGACCCTGCTCGTCGAGCCAGGAGTCGATCTCCTCTTCGTCCACGACCTTGCCCCGGTCGATCTCGACAGCGTCCATATCGAACGTTTCGGGTGAGAACGTCTGTTCGGTGACTGCAAGCGAGAGGTCAGACACCAGAAATACCGGAATCTGATACTTCTCTGCGAGATTGAAGGCCTCGATCGTCTTCCAGAAACACTCAGAGATCGAGGTCGGACCGACGACGAAGCGGTCGATCTCGCCGTGACCACCGTACAACAGCATATCCAGGTCGCCTTGCTCCTGTTTGGTTGGCATCCCGGTCGATGGACCAGCACGCATCACGTCACAGATGACAAGCGGCGTCTCGCTGGTCGCGACGAGTCCGAACGTTTCGGTCATGAGGTCGATCCCTGGACCCGATGTCGCGGTCATCGCCCGTGCACCTGCACGAGCAGCACCGAGTGCCATGTTGATCGCAGACAGCTCGTCTTCTGCCTGGACGACCTTCCCACCGAACCGGTCGATTCGGCCGGTGAGATACTCCATTACGTCCGTCGCGGGCGTGATTGGATAGCCAGCATAGAACTTACAGCCTGCAGCGATCGCGCCCATCCCGATTGCCTCGTCACCATTCAACAAGACGAGATCCTGGTCGGTCGTTTCCAGATCGTAGCCATAGTCGTGATCGAACTCTTCTTGTACGTACTCGCGTCCGAGCCGAGCTGCTTCTTTGTTGTTCTCGACGATCGCTGTTCCTTTGTCAGAAAAGCGCTTTTCGAGAGAGGCGTCGAGATTCTCGATCGGGAAGTTGGCCACCTCACAGGCTGCGCCAAGGGCGACCACGTTTCGCATGATCGCACCACCGGCGTCCTCCGCGAGTCCCTTGAGCGGAACGTTCAGACCGATCATTCCTTCGGGGATCTCGACATCCTTCATCGAGGTGCGCTCACCATCGTAAATGATGACGCTCCCGTCGTGGAGTTCGTCCATGTTTTCGTCGATCGTCCGCTCGGTGAGTGCAATCAACACATCGAGACGGTCGACGACGCTCTCTACGCGATCGACAGACGTTCGAACTTTGTACGCTGTGTACCCACCGCGGATACGTGACGCGAAGTCCTTCGAGGTGTAGACGTGTCTGCCCGCGCGGGAGAGTGCCTGCGCGAAAATTTTCCCTGTAGAGTCAATCCCATCGCCGGCTTCACCGCCGATGGCCCAGTTCAGGTCCTCGGGCATTCTAGGCCAGCATACAGAGTGCCCGAAGAAAAGACTTCTGTAATCATTTGTCGGCAGACAATGCGACCGAGAACGGTTCTATTACGTGAATTTACAGTTAGACTGGTTCAGTGGCCACAGATGTACAGTAGCAGTGGTTGATAAACAGCAGCACCTACAGATGGGCATTCCAGTACGTCACGGAGCCGAGATATGTCCCCGCCGGAGTCTTCTGGAACCCCGTATCGATTCGACGGAGTGGAGCGGCAATCCCGTTGGGTATCTTCCGGTAGAGCCCATACGGGAACAACCAATCGTGCTCTGCCCCAATCAGGCGAAGATTTGCCGCCTCGAGCAGCGACCGCACCTCATCTTTCGAGTATAGCCGCGACCCCATCGGCAGCGCCCAGTTGTACAGCGACCGTGTGGAGTATCGGTTGAACGTATCAAAAAACACCTGACCCTTGGAGACTCGACACATCTCTTTGAGAAATGTCTCCGGTGTGTCCGCAAGATGGAAAAACCGCATCGCAAACACCGTGTCGAAATGATCGTCGGGAAACGGAAGGCGGCCAGCATCGCCACGCATGTACTCCAGCCCATTCGTGACTCCCGCCGCCTGCGCCCGCTCGCGCCCTTGCTGGAGCATCGGTCCAGAGATGTCTAGCCCAATGATATCTGCACCGCGTTCCGCGAGCATCGCCGTAAACCGTCCGGTACCGCAGGCGATTTCGAGGATTTGTTTGTCTTTGACTGGACCGATCGCATCGAGAACGGCTTCTTTTTCGCGCGCGTCAATGAGACGGCCGCCTTTCGAAAACCGCTTCTCGTCGTACTCCTCGGCCACGTCGTCAGCCTGATACCACTCCTGTCCTTTCACGCTATCTCGCAATCTGACCCCCAGCATAAAAACAATGCTGGAATAGGTTCGAGATAGCTGTCGCCGGTGCCAAACGCCCACGAATATACCAAAATTAGGATATATTATCAACACTCAGAGAGAAACCGTGTGCCAATTCGTCTGTTTTGGGGAACGATACTCATATCAGAAATCGATGTATAAGGTCATGGGGGGTCAAATTAACACTCCCAATTCATTTGATGTGCATATAGCAAACGTTTACAAGTTTGATGCAGAGTATCACACGTATGAGCACAATTGTGGAGGATCCGGGGAAACCTAAAAGGACGCTAACTGAACAGGAGTACCGCGACAGGCTGCGCGAGCTCCCGCCGAGTGCGAAACTGGTCGCAAAAATCCTGGAGACAGATGGGACACTGTCACAGGGTCAGCTCGCTGAGGAGTCCCTGCTCCCGGACCGAACTGTCAGATACGCACTCAACCGCCTGGAAGAGGCAACCCTGGTCGAGTCTCGCTACAGTGTTCAAGACGCTCGTAAACAGGTCTATTCGTTGACCGAGCGTCAATAAGGCTGTTTGAAACACGGTCGGACAGGAATCTTCTGTTGTGACAACAGCTGTGACCACAAGCGAGTCGTCCAGACGACAGTTCTTTGGGCACTGCCCCGAACTATCCCGTGTGAACTCACTCGAAACCGAACTTGAGCGCGCGCGCGAACTCTCGGAGAGCGAACTCGCAGACGCGATCGAATCGATCGGCTTCGAGTGTACACGTTGTGGGGCCTGTTGCAAAGCCGAGACGTGCGGATCTGGCGAGGGGGATGCACACACTGCAACCGTCTTTCCCGACGAAATCAGAGCCATTCAAACGCGAGCGGACTACGACTGGCGAGACGTTGCCAGACCGATGCCGTATGGACTCTCCGACGGATCGGGTGAAACCTTCGAGTGGGCACTGCAGACCAACAGCTGTGGCGACTGTGTGTTCTACGAGGAGACAGACGGTGCTGGCGGGTGTACCATCTATGGCGACAGACCGCTGGTCTGTCAGACCTACCCGTTCAGTGTCGATCTGGGTGGGACGAGCCAACCGATGGGTGAGGCAGTCGACGGTGAAGGAATGGTTCGCGCCCACGAATGTGAAGGGCTCGGCCGGGATATCTCACGAACCGAGGCCGAAGACCTCGCCGCGGCACTCAAAGAGCGTGCAATCAGCGACCTCGAGGAAGCGATTGCCGTCCGTGATACCTACGACCCCCAGGAGACAGACGGCAGTATTGTGGTCCACGATTCGGAGGGCCCAAAACGGCCAGACGGGAGTGTAATCGACTGATCGGTACGCACGGCATAGATCTTTCGATAAATACTTTGAACAGGACAACGCTTGTATGAGGTACGGAGGTCTACTACCTTGGAAATCTCGAACGAGCTACTCTGTCTGTTCAGTGCGAACGTATCAGAAACGGATGACAAATATATCGTCGAGCTCCCCCGCCGTGAGATCGAAACCGGCTCAGTGGAAGCGGGGAAGACGTATCGTGTCGCGCTTATCTCTCCTGAATCTGACGAGAATACGGATCACTCGGAGGCGCTGCCCGAGGAACCACAGCCACCGGTCGAACCGGGAGAGATCCGCTACGTCGAAATCGAGGATATCGGGAAACAGGGAGACGGTATTGCCCGTGTCGAACGCGGCTACGTCATCATTATCCCTGGCACCGATGTCGGTGATCGTGTGAAAGTCGAAATCACAGAAGTGAAATCAAATTTTGCGGTCGGCGAAGCGATTGCCGAAGGCGAGTGACATCCTGTTTGAGGGTAGTGTGACGTACTATTGTCTTGTTCGAACACGATGCCGGGTGGACGGTATGCCAACCAATACCTGCCGTTCGTCACGAGCGAAGCGGTAATTACGCACTCGAACGTCAGATTCAGCCCATCCACGAACATAATCACAGTGAAATTTCGTCTATCAGGAGCGGAGTGACTATTTCTTATATGTACCACAGTGGAGTCTAGTAGTAACCAGGGAGGGCACTTCAGCAGACAAAACCGCATGACTGCAGCCCATTACGCTTTCGTACCAAACGGGCTATAGGAATGGCTGTCCTCTCTCATACTATGAGCGCAACTGCCGAGACAAGCCAGGACACGAAAACACTATCTGAGAAACAGCGTGAAATTCTTGCTTTTCTCGACGCACACGCTGACGAGCAGACGTATTTCAAATCTCGACTCATCGCCGAGGAACTCGATCTATCGGCAAAGGAAGTCGGCACGAACATGACTGCGCTCCAGTGTGGCGAGTTCGATCTCACCGTCGAAAAGTGGGGCTACTCATCCAGTACGACCTGGATGGTCACCAGATCATAACACTGGGCGTTACTCGGGGTTGTATTCGAGTAACTCCGATGCAGACTCAGCGAGGGCAGCCGCATCCTCCCCGAAGGAGTCGTCGTACCGAACCAGTAACAGGAGGACAGCTTCAGGATCGGTGATCGAGTATCCATTGTCTCGCGAGAGTAAGCCAGCATCTTCGAGTTCGCGTGCGTATCGACTGACTGTCGGTGGTGACACCGACACGGTAGATGCGATTTCTGTCGCGGTCGCATCTGGCTGTCGCAACAGCGCAATCAACAATCCACGAGGTGTCTCCCGGCGGAGGAACCCGAGTGTAACCTGTTCGAACTCACTGAATCGGGAGGCGGGGAAGTATCTGCGATAATCACCATCTTTCCGGCTCTCCACAACGCCATCAGATTCGAGGTCACTGAGGTGATGCTGGGTTTCGCCGGTACCAAGTTTGAGATCGTCACGGATCTTCGAGAAGTGTGCACCAGGTGTCGCCGAAACGTAGCCTGCAATCGCATCTGGGGCGTCACTGTCAGTGTCGCTCGCGGTCGCAATGCCGACAAGCGGACTCGCTGCACCAAGCGCAGCGAACCGCCGTAGCGTCGCCCGCTTCGACTTGTCCACGTCACGGTCCCGGCCCATTATATAGTTCTCACGGCCGCCGTCGTTAAAACGACTTCGCTGTGTTGTTTCGGGGATGGACAGCCAACCAAAGAGAGATTCGCTCTGTGGACGAACGCCCAAACAAGAGTGGTCTCAGCCGGCAGTTCTATTTCGAATTCGAGCCGTCGGTGTTGAACTGCTCGTCAGCCTCATCGATGATTTCGTCAGGGTCTTTGATATCTGCCTGACTCTCGCCGTGTTTGACGGCCTGGGCCTCTTCTTCCATCTTTTCGATGTCGACGACCTCCTCTTCGTCACTGAACTCGCTGATGATCTCCTCGATGTCGTCCAGTCCGAGCATCTCACGCGTCTCGTCGTCGAAATCGAGCCCTTCGAGAACGTGGCCATTCTCCTTTGCATCACTCCCCTGGAGGTGTCTGCCGTACCGGCCCACGAGTGAGGTGAGCTCCTGTGGGAGGACGAACTTGGTGGAGTCGCCTTTGCCGATCTCTTCTAAGGTTTCCATGCCACGCTCGATGACGGCCCGTTCGCCCATCGATTCAGCGGATTTCGCACGAAGGACAGTCGAGATGGCATCACCCTGGGCTTCGAGGATCTGGCTCTGTTTCTCACCCTGTGCGCGGATGATGTTCGACTGTTTGTCACCCTGTGCTTCCTCGATGGCACTTCGGCGCTCACCCTGTGCTTCGAGAATCATCGCACGGCGGCGGCGCTCTGCGGAGGTCTGTTTCTCCATCGCCTGCTGAACGTCTTTCGATGGGTTGACCTCTCTGACCTCGACACTCTCGACGCGGATCCCCCACTCGTCGGTTGGCTCATCGAGTTCGCGGCGGATCTTCGCGTTGATCTCCTGGCGTTTGTTGAGTGTATCGTCGAGTTCCATGTCACCCAGCACTGCACGGAGCGTCGTCTGGGCGAGATTGGAGACTGCACGCTTGTAGTCATCGACTTCGAGAAAGGCCTTCTCAGCGTTCATCACCTTGATGTAGACGACCGCGTCAGCGGTCACGGGTGAGTTATCGCGTGTGATCGCTTCCTGGCGTGGCACGTCGAGTGTCTGCGTTCGCATATCGAACCGGTAGGTCTTGGTCACGAACGGCAACACAAAGTTCAACCCTGGTTCGAGCAGTCCCTGGTACTTCCCGAACCGTGTGTACGCGCGCTTCTCGTAGGCACGGACGATCACGACGCTGTTGTACGCTGTGACGACCGCTAACAGGAAGAAGATCACTGCGAGGATTGTCGCAGTGTTGGCCACCTGTAGGACGAACTCTGGCATCATTACGACTCTATGTTAGGTTGAGGCCTCAAAAAGTGTTTGTACACAGTCTCGAAGCGAGAAACAGTCGGTCTGAAACGAAGGGTCAGCACGAGACGGTCGAAAAACCCAGTTTGGTGGCGGATCACTCCGGAAAGGTACCCTGTCCATCGCTGGTCAGCATATTTATGCCGAGTCACACAGACAACGTAGTAAGACCACTCAACAGAGACAGATGAACGAGACCGATGCAATCGAGGGACTCAAGCGCCTGGGGCTGTCGACGTACGAGGCGCGTGTATTTGTTGGCCTGCAGAAAATCGGCCATGGCTCTGCAAACGAGATCAGCGATGTTGTCGATGTACCCCGCTCACAGGTGTACGGCGCTGCAGACGGACTCGAGCAACGAGGACTCGTCGAGACACAGCAATCGACACCGACAGTGTACCGGCCAGTGCCGGTCGATCAGGCCCGGAAACTGCTGTTCGATCAGCTTGCCTCGACGGGAGCGGACACCTTCGAGTACCTCGAACAGATCCAGAATACTCACGAACAAGAAGAACGGTCAGAGTCAATCTGGCTGTTGAACAGTTCGGAGGCGATCAGATCACGGGCCGTCGAGTTGATTACCGGGGCCGATAACCGAATCATGTACGGCCCTGACAGCCCGGCATTTCTGGACGATGAGATTCTCGCCGCGCTGTCGGCTGCAGCAACGGATGGTGTATCGGTTGTACTGACGAGCGCTGAGGAATCGGTGTTCGATCACGTCCCTGCTGACAGCCCGATCCAGCAGTACCGTGTCCCCGAACAACGTGAGATGGATGTCAGTACAGGGCGCCTTCTCATTGTCGACGATCAGACACTCCTGTTGAGTAGCTGCGCCGACACGGGCAAAAGCGAAGAAGTCGCCTTCTGGACCAGTGAAAACATCTTTGCGGCAGTACTGATCGAACTCGCAGAGGAGTGGCTGCAGGCACCATTCTGAGTGAGACGGATTAGCAGTGAGAAGTCGTCGCCGCTTTGATACTTGTGTCGACCGACGGTAGCACTGATCACTCATGTGGAACCGACGGTATCATACTGATCGGCCCCACACCGGCTGGTATGGGGACAGCGCTCGACGATCGCGAAGAACAGCTCGCCGAAGTACTCGAACGCCTCCACGAGGAGTATCCAGATACGACAATCTCACTGCAGTACTCGAATCGCCTCGAACTGCTCATTGCCGTCATTCTCTCGGCACAGTGCACCGACGAGCGCGTCAACACGGTAACAGCGGAGCTGTTCGAGAAATACGACTCTGTGGGTTCGTATGCCGACGTTGAGCAGGACGAACTGGCAGAAGATCTGAACTCGGTCACCTACTACAACAACAAAGCAACGTACATTCGAAACGCCTGCCAGCAGATCAGAGACGAACACGACGGAGCGGTTCCAGATACGATGTCCGAGCTGACAGAGCTCCCGGGCGTCGGACGAAAAACCGCAAACGTCGTGCTCCAGCACGGTCACGACATCGTCGAAGGAGTCGTCGTCGACACGCACGTACAGCGGCTCACCCGACGGCTCGGAGTTACCGAAGAAAAACGTCCGGAGGCGATCGAATCCGAGCTGATGGGGATTGCGCCAGAATCGGAGTGGCAACAGCTGACTCATCTGTTCATCAGCCACGGTCGAGCGGTCTGTTCTGCACGAAATCCCTCCTGTTCGGAGTGTGTCCTCGAAGACATCTGCCCCTCCTCGAAACGCTCGAGCGAGATTGATCTCGCAAACGGCGAGAGCTGGAAATGAACCCCACCAGCAGCTGTGCTGCAGTCAAACAGTCGGCATAAACGTATTGGAAATCCTGAAGAATGCGACAGATTGGAGAGTGTGGGAATCCTCGGTGTGGACAGATGAGGCGGAGACGATGACAATCGAGTCGAGCGACATCGGCTGTCCAGACTGTGGGACAGGACTACAGGTCATCTACGTCACCGAACTCAAACAGTCCGTTTCGGGGTGGGCGTGTCCGAACTGTGGCTACGTGGCCTCGAAGCGAGACAACTTCGAGGACTCTGTCGATGTCTCCGAAAAAGAGCTGTTGATGCGGGTCGAAAAGCCACTCTCACGACGCGATGTACGTGAGTCACTCCAGGATATCGAATCAGAGTTTCGAGCACGAGCAGCCAACATGGACGAAGACGAACTCTGGTTACTCATCGATCCGGAGACAGAGGAGGTTGTTGATGCTGTCGTCGGCGAGGAGGTGTCTGAGTGAAGCGCTACTACAGGCTTATATTAGCCTCGCACAAAGAGTAACCAACGCGGAATAGATGGGACAGGACTACTACGAGCTGCTTGGAGTTGCCAGAGACGCCACGACTGACGAGATTATGGCGGCCTATCGTGAGCAGATCAAGAAGGCACACCCCGACGTGAGTGACGACGCATCGGCGAACGAGCGGACAAAACAGCTGATCGAAGCAAAAGATGTTCTCACCGACGAGGCCGACCGCAAAGCGTACGACAGAGTCGGTCACAAACAGTTCGTCGAGGGCGTATCCACAGACACTGCCACCTCGCAACAAACACAACGATCATACACGAGCACCCCGGGCAGTCAACAGCGGAGACAGCGGACGAACACCAGGAACACAGCGGGACAGCAACGTACGGCACGTGAAAATAGAAACACAGCAAGAAGAGATCGATCAACCAGACAGAACAGCCGACGAACCCATCAAAGAAATGCAAGACACGCGCGTGCAACCGACAGCAGTGACCATCGGTCGGTTTATCAGACCTGGGATTCCGAACAATCCTACGCAGTTGGTGAGGAACCAGAGATTTTCGATCTTCGGTCGCTCATTGGGTCACAACAGGCCATCGTGTTTCTTGGAACGACCTTCGTGATCTATCCGATCTTGCTCATCGGCGCGTTGCTCCCGGCGTTTCCCACCGCGGCGAACGTCACGATTGCGATGTGTATGGTGATGGTAATCGCGTTCCTGCAGAGTATGCCCGAAGTCGGTATCTTGGTGTTTGGAACCTGGGTGGTGCTGTTTCCGATCATCGCCTTTGGGATGGTTGGCGTCAGCCCGTTTTCGCTGTTTGGCGTCCTGATACTCGGGGCAGTCCTCTTTCCGTTTGGACTCTCCCTCCTGAGTTATATTGCGATTAACCCAGAAGTCCTTAGCTGAACGTGGCCTCTCGCGCCGCGCGAATCCTCTCGTGTAGTTGCTCACGGAACCGGTGACTCCGCTCAGAATCTGTCCGAACAGAAATAAGCTGTCTGCCGGGGCTGGCGGTAGCAGCGTCGAACAGCTCGCGAAACTCTTCAAGCGTCTTCGCCTGTGTGAACTCGAAGCCGTAGAGATCAGCAGTCGGTGCGAAGTCGAGTCCATGCGGTGTGAGGAACTGGTCGGTAAACGGCGGATCGAACCGCTCGATCGGAAGCTTCCGGAAGATTCCACCGCCGTCGTTGTTGATGAGGACGATTGTCGCATCGAGATCGCATCGAGTCAACGCGAGTAGGCCGTTCATATCGTGATACAGCGCGAGATCACCGAGGACGATCACGAGTGGGTCATCAGTCGCGCTGCCGGCCCCGAGTCCCGAGGAGACGATTCCATCGATTCCGCTCACGCCTCTGTTGGCAAGCACAGTAATGGAATCGGACCGTGGCTGACCGAACCGATCGAGATCGCGGACAGGCATACTGTTCGAGACGAAACAGGTCGATGCTTCTGGCAACAGTCGAGCGATCTCGTGGAGTACACCCCCCTCGAAGAGCTGCGCTTCGCTGGCTGTCTCGACGTGCTCCCAGTAGATTCGTTCCATCTCGGCGAATCGCTCACGATACTGTCGGTCTCCAGCATCGACTGATTCGTTCGCGAGTGAGCAAGCGACTGCGGTCGGCTCGGCAACGATCAGATCACTCGCAGTAAACTCCGCTTCGCGCCAGCCACCCGCCGGATCGACGACTAGTTGTCGAGCATCAGTTCCTGCGAGATACGTTCGTAACACCTTCGAGGTCGGTGATGCGCCAAAGCGGATGACAAGCTCCGGCGAGGGCCACTCACAGCCGTCGAGATACGAGT
>LKMJ01000260.1_pt1 | contig 36649 bp, 38 predicted proteins | sample 643391 | NCBI WGS metagenome assembly LKMJ01 (sample SAMN04112250, study PRJNA286221) | soda lake metagenome | biome: soda lake; feature: Kulunda Steppe; material: water; isolation source: sample PL-Br10 brine of Picturesque Lake | place: Russia: Kulunda steppe | collected 2010-07 | reverse complement strand
TGTTCCCTGGGGCTTTCCCCACGTAGTGAACCGGCGGTGTCCCCTGACTCACCGTAATCGTCGGAGCTGGCTCGTCTGGGTGCAGTCGTCGGTCAGTGGTTCGGCCACCACAGTACCCGAGCTCCCACTTACTGTACTTCTCACGCACCTCGTAATCGTGATCTGCAGCGACGTGATTCGTCGGCATCAATACGTCCCCACGAATTCCACCACCCGGTCCCAGTTCGTACGACCCGTCGTCGTTCTTCGACAACCACGTCGGACACACGTCCGGTAGGACGCGATTCTCATCGAAATGCGGCGTCAGATGAACCGGGTCGTTTACTGGTTTCTGCGAGGGGAGGGGTTCCGGTAGATCATCGAGGGCTTCGCTTGCTGTCCGGTACCCGTCGTTCGGGACGTCCAACGACTGCAGCGTCGTCTGCCCAGCGAGCGGCGATCGTGTGTGCTCAGGTTCCCACTGCGCTGGCGGTTCAAAGTCTTCACGGACACCGAGGATGAAGACCCGCTCACGCGTCTGCGGCACCCCGTAATCTGGTGCGTACAACGACACTGGACTAACCGTGTACCCAGCATCACGGAGCCGACCGAGGAACCGTGATAAGACGTTTGGGTGATTCCGTTTCAGCCCTTCTACGTTTTCGATAGCGAATACAGCAGGCTTCAGAACAGCGACCCAATCAGTCACGGAGAACAGGACAGTGTCTTCCGGGTCACCATCGAATAGTTCGCCTTGCGCATCACTCCATGGTTGGCATGGCGGGCCAGCGAATAGCGCGTTGATCTCTTCGCTTGCATGTCGCGGGTCGAGTGTCGTGATATCCCGCGTCAGCAAGTCCATGTCGTCGTGGTCGGCGATGTGCACCTTGTAGGTGTAGTAGGCCGCTGGGTCAATCTCCAGTGCTGCTCGAACGTTGAATCCAACGTTCTGTGCGCCGAGGGAGAAGCCGCCGCAACCGGCGCACAAATCAATCGCTGTGGGGTGCCCAGTGGTTGTTGCCGACATTGTCAGTCACTTACAGTATTTGCTGACCAACGGGCCTGCGGCACGGAACAGCGTTCATTCAACCGTTTCGGTGACGGTCTGCCCGGTTGTTCGAACTTCGATGGTGTGCTCATCAGACCCGTCAGAGGGCACCTCGACCGTGTGCTCGTTGATCTTGTCGTCACCGATACCAATGTGCAGCGTCTCCTCGTGAACGACTTCACCATCGACGAGCAATTCAACGTCGTGAGAGGCTGGGGCCGAGCCAGTGTTTTCCACGAGGTACTCAACGAGCACGCTCTCCTTGCCAGCCCCATCAATCGTGACGTCTTCGATAGTTGGGCGGAATCGACTGGTTCCACTTACACGCTCGCTCTCCACGGCACTACCGGCTTCGGCGACGATCTCCATCGTGTGGCCAGCTGCGTCATTCCGGACGTACCATGTCACCATTTCAGTGAACTCGTCGCCAGCCTCGACCAGGACGGTGTCCTCGTAGAGGGTATCCCAGTCATCCCGATGAACGTGTAGGTCCACGATGCGTTCCTCACGCCCAGGGTTCGTGATCGTGACTGTCACTGGGACTTGCTCGCCTTCGAAAACTGTGTCAGGAACATTAATGCCAATATCGAGATCCTTTCTACACGTGGCACGTTCATCATCGTTATTCTTACCAGCGTTCTCTTGATCGCTGGTGGCGTGAGTCGTTGATTCCGTGTCAGTACTGGTACTGTCCTCATCCGGCCCGTTGCTGATACTCCCGGCTGAAAAGGGGAACACAGCGAGTCCGGTGCTACTGACAGCTAAGAACGATCGGCGAGGGATGTGAGTCATGGAATTGGGTATGTGAAGTTAACCTAAAACGGTTTGCAACGCGTGTTTGAACCGGTATCGGCGAAAACGATGCGGCAAAGCTGTCCTGTGTCCGCGCGGGTTTATGCGAATCCGACAGCCGGGCCAGCCTGCCCGTCAGCGGAGCGGGCATCCTGGATCTTCTCGTAGGCGTCTTCGAAGTCAACTTGCTTGACTTCTGTACGGTCGTCGCGCAGGGCGAACATCCCTGCTTCAGTGCAGATTGCACTGATTTCCGCACCAGTCACCTCGTCGTCCAGGTTATCGGTCAGTGCAGCCAGGGCTGGAATCGACACGTCGTCGGCGAGTTGCATCTTCCGCGTGTGGATGCGGAAGATCTGCTCTCGACCGGCCTGGTCAGGAGCCGGCACTTCGATAAGTCGGTCGAACCGACCGGGGCGCAGGATGGCGTCATCCAGCATGTCTACACGATTCGTTGCAGCGATGACGGAGACGTCACCGCGCTCGTCGAAGCCGTCCATCTCGTTCAACAACTGCATCAACGTGCGTTGGACTTCCGCGTCACCGGATGTCTTTGAGTCCGTGCGCTTTGCGCCGATCGCGTCGATCTCATCGATGAACACGACGGCTGGTTCGTTGTCTCGGGCGATTTCGAAGAGATTACGGACGAGTCGTGCCCCTTCACCGATGAACTTCCGAGCGAGGTCGCTCCCGGCGAGTTGAATGAACGAGGCGTCAGTCTTGTTAGCGACGGCTTTCGCAATCATCGTCTTCCCGGTGCCAGGCGGCCCGTGAAGTAGAACGCCGTTCGGCGGGTCGATCCCAACTGCGTCGAACTGTTCAGGGTTGACGAGCGGCATCTCGATTGTTTCTCGGACCTCGCGGAGCTGGGAGTCCAGGCCACCGATATCACTGTACGTGACGTCCGGGTTCCCGTTGACCTGCATCACACGGGCTCGCACGTCGGTTTCCTGGGAGAGCGCTTTCACGATGTTCAGCGAGTTATCGACTGCGACACGGTCTTGCGGTTCCAACTCACTGTACATCTCTTCCGTAACTTCCGTAACGGCTTCCTGGTTGTTGCCGTGCTGCTTGATGACGACTTCTTCACCGTCAAGCAGATCTTTCACGGTCGCTACGAACAATGGCGACTGCTTCAGTTTCTTGTTCTCGCGGCTCAACCGGTCGAGGCGCTGTTCGTACTTCTGGTTTTCTGCCCGGGCTTCCGCCAGTTTTTCGTGTAATTCTTCGTTCTGGTTCTCCAACGTTCCGACACGCTCTTGGAGCGTATCGACTTTCTCTTCGGGCCGCATCGTGTTAGATGCTTCTCGTGCGGCGTTATCTACATTATCCACGGTATCACTCATTGGTTTCATTTGTGGCTGTGTTCCTAAGAGGGTTCGGGATTCTACCCAGTGTGTGAACACTGAGTTCAGTTCTTTCACGACAGGGTCGTTCGTTGATTCGCTTGTAAGGGTGAACGGGTCTGCCGGGGTCGTTACTCATCGAGATCGGTTTCATCCAGCAGGTCATCGAGTGCTTCACGTGTCTCCGCTGGCGTGGAGACACTCGTCTGATAGTCGTCCCAGAGAGCTGCGTCTGGGAACCACTCGTACTGGTCGGTCAACTCATGATAGACTTCGCTGGAGACGTTCTGGTACGTCTCACGGACGTGCTCGTAGTCGCTGTGTCCGTCACCGAGAAGTCGAATGTTGTTGCCGGCCCACGCACCACACCATGCACCAGTAGGTTCGCCACCGCCGAACTGAACGGTGAGGTAGGTGAGAATGCTCGTGTGGGCTTGTGCCATCCAGTTAGCGAATTTAGGACCGAGTTGGTCGGTCGGGAAGTTGTCGGGATCGATCACCTGTTCTGTGCTGTCGTTAGCGAGGATGAAGTATTCTCCCATGGTTACTGAGGAGGTCGGGAATAAGTTGTCATGATCAGGAGTTCTGTGAGAACGGTCACGAGCCAGGTCACGGGATGTTGTCTACCAAGCGATTCAGCAGGTTATCTCTTTAGTGTTGTCCTGCTTTGCCGTGTAGGGTGTTCGCCCGGGATCGCGGTACCCGAGGACCTGACAGTGGACAGTGCGTCCGTCACCCTCTTCTCTACGGACGCACGACGACGAGAAAGGCAGTTATCCCTGTTGCAGTATCGTTGATTGACGACGGTAGGCGGTGACGTTGGAAAGGATGTGCGGTTGGAACCGCACTCGGGTGCGAAGTGTGGGTTGGACGAGTTTGCGAGGGGTAGTCGGGAGTACCACGGCCAGACAACATGCCGGGAATCACGACGCACACGCACCGGGGGGTGAGGTGCGTACGTCGAAGTCGGCATGTGGGCCAGGCACGGCGCTACCATTCTATTCCCGGTCCGTGCAACGGTCTTTCCCCGGTCCCTCAACCGGGTACTCGGGCACCGAGCGTGCCCATTTTGGTGGGTGTTTCTCTCCACCGTTGGAGACGGTTTTCCACGAGCGAGGGTTCCCGCGGCGGTCGGAGAGCTGCGACCAATCCAGGTTAATTAACAATCTGACTTAAACATTTGGCCTTGAATTGGCGTTGTCGTGTTACTCGGTCGTCGAGGAGTGGTCTGTATCGTTGAGGTCGTTAAGAACGAGTTGTTCCCAGAGTTGTGCCCCGATGTTAATCGCGTGTCGTGTCAGGTACGTCCCGACCAGTATGGTCAGCACGGTACTGAGCCCGACTGCAACGTATAGTGGCGCGAGGGGGATGACCGGGAACCACAGTAACTGTGCACCTGCTACGACTCCCCCGATAACGCCACCGAGAAGAACCAACACTGGCGGGGCGATTGCCAATAACCCAGCGAGAAGGACACCGAACGCGATAACAGCAGTCCCTACGGAACCGGTTGTAGCGTACGAGACGACAGCAGCCTGCGTCGTGAGAGCTGCCGTGACAGCGACAAGAATCACGAGCAAGCGGTACGCGGCAGCGAGTCGTGGTGTCTCGTGAATGATTTTGACGATCGTGCCGCGGTACTGCGTGAAAGCAAAGTACGCTTTCCGGATTGTAGACGGTGATTCGATTGGATCAGTCGGTACGTGACTCATTCCCCTGCCTCAACGCCGTTACCGGCATCACGTTGCTGTTGTTGTGAGTTCTCTTCCGCTTCCTTCTCTCGTTTGTATTGGAGTGCCTTGTACCACGCGGATGCGAACCCATAGACGAGCTCACCAAGCACAATCACTCCTGCGAGAACAGCAATACCGATATACCCGAGGTCGAAGTGAATTGCAGTGAAGCCACCAGTAACGAAGCCAGTAGCGATGCGAAGGGTATCACGGAGAGTCCACAAACTATCAGGCTCAGTATCTCCCATGGTATTCTTACATAGGCTTAGCCTGGTGCCTGGGTTTGAACCCTTGCCCTCAGAGAAACATGGCGGAACAACCGATGTCAGTACGGTTGAATCTGGTACGGCGGCATGCGTAGTGCCACGTGTTCAACGCCTTGAATGATGTCGGTATTTTCGAGACGGGTTTCAACCGTCTTCGTTGCGTGGCTGGGGTCCGCCGGGACCGTATCCGGATCAAAATGAGCAGTCAGGTGGAAATCACCGGTGATCCGTAACGTATTCTCAACCGGTGTGATGTCTAACTCTCCGGGGATCTCAACGTATCGTACCCAGTCGAGGGAGTGAAACGCTTGCTCAACGGCTTGGAGGAGTTCGCCTCCAGCGTCTTTCGAGATCACAATCGTAACGGTCACTTCGGGTTTCACCTCAGTGACAACGTCGAAATGTGCTTCGGTCATAGGGATCAGGTCATCGATAGTTGTCTGTTCTTGCTGGGTAACGTCGTCCGCGTAGCGCGGTGGGAGAGATTCTCTGGAAGCCATGTCAGCGCGGTCCTGTCTACTCTGACTTACGCGCAGGACCGCACCTACTTGTCGTACCTGACTAATCCGAGCAGATACGGGCAGGGGAATCCTGACGCAGGGTCGCTACTGAAAAGTTACATGCAACAGCGTAAAATCGTTTGCGTCCTGCGGAACCGAATTCCATATTGACTTATCCGTGTGGGCAGAACGGCTAGTCATGTCGTCAACTGAGGTTGTGCGTTTTCTCCGCGAGGCGTACAACGATGAGATGGAAACGGTGATGAACTACCAAGCGAACTCAATCGTGTTGGATACGATTCGTGCTGAAGAGGTGAAAGAAGAACTGCGAGCGGATATTCCTGAAGAACTCGGTCACGCCCAGCGTATCGGGGAGCGGCTGAAACAACTGGGTGCTGCACCGCCGGCGTCAATGGATTTCACTGCACGGCAACACGCGCTTCAACCACCGGAGGATACGACCGACGTGTTGAGTGTGATCGAGGGCGTAATCGCTGCTGAGCTGGACGCGATTCAGATGTATCGTGACCTGATCGAGGCTGCTCAAGATGCGGGTGATCCGGTGACGGAGGACCTCGCAGTGCAGTTGCTGGCAGATGAGGAAGCTCACCGAACGAAGTTCCAGGGATACAAGAAAGAGTTTGATCGTTCCTGACGCGTCCTGTGGTTTTTAGAAAATCGTTGTGACGATTTCGTACTCCGAGTCAGTGTACGCCAGGACAGTGATATCGTTGATCGCGTCGAACTGGTAGGTGTTCAGTAAATCTCGGATGACTCGGGCTCCAGTTGCGACTGGGACACCACCGAGTCCACACCCGATGAGCGGAAGGACAACCGAAGTGCAGTCGCGTTCTTCAGCAAGATCGAATGCGTTCGTGACGGCTTCACGAACGCTGTCTGGCGTGGAATCACTATCACCGTAGTGAGGCATGGATGCTGCGTGAATCACGTATTCAGCATCCAGGTCAAACGCTGGTGTTACGACTGCATCCCCAACATCAACTGGGCCTTGGAGAATCGCGGCTTCGTTGAGTTGTTCACCACCTGCTTTCCGAAGCGCCCCCGCGACACCGGTTCCCATCCGGAGCGTTGTCCCAGCACTGTTTATGACCGCATCAGCGGATTGCTCTGCGATATCACCTTGCTTGATGGTGACGGTAGCTGTCTCACAGGAGAGGGATTCTGTGTGGGAGACGTGCTTCTGACCGATGTAGTGATACGGTTTTTCCATTTGTTCAACGGTGAACCCGCATGCTTCGACGAGGTCGATGAACTCTTCTTCGCTGTATCCGAAGTCTTCGTGACTGGGTTGCGTGTCGTTCGGTTCGTGCGTTTCGAAAATGACGGTGTGGCATTCGTCTGATCGAAGGACGTGTTGCATTCCTTCAACGACGAGCGGGCCAGCTCCCTCGACGTCAATCTTGACGAGGTTCGGACGTGGGATTGAGGCGTCCTGGACGAGAAGTTGATCGCCGGTCCGGACATCGACCGGAATCGTTTTGATTGCGTCGTAGTCACCGGTAGCGAAGGAGTGCCTGCCGTACCCGGCTTGAACGCTTTCACGGATAGCGAACTCGCGTTCGCCGGGTTCGTTTGCGAGTGCTTCGCGGAAGACGGTGACGTTGGTGAAGTTGTTGAGGCTCTTGTTGTCTGCGAGGATGCCGCGGTTGCTAGGCATCGGTTCGAAAGCGGCGACGTCGCCGTACGGGAGGAATTTAGCGAGAATGAATGCGTGGATGCCGAGGCACGCTCCGACGTCCCAGAAGACATCGTCGGGCTGTGCGCGTTCGACGAGGGCGTTCAGCACATGCATCTCGTGGGAGATGTTCGTGACGCGTTCTCGGATGCGATCGTTCGTTGCTACGAACGAGACGGTTTCTCCGAGGAACGTCTTGTCGATTACGTCGCGTGATTTTACAGTGTTCATAGTTGAGTGAGGTAGTCGAGTGAGGGGATGGGTGCGTGCTTGCTATGCCGTAGTAACCACTCTCAGATATATTTGCGTACGACGTGCGAAAAGAGCGGTTGTGGCAGAGTGTTTCCCGGTGGTGGACGGGAAGGTCCAGGTGGACTGGCTACTCAGGGTGTTTGTCAGGGTGGATGTTCAGGTTCTGTTTCCCGACTTCGCCGAGTTTCCAGATGGCTGCGCGGTTGTTGTCGCGGGTGAGCCACCTAAGAGTTTCCATCTCCCGGAGGACTCGCCGGACGGTGTGGCGTTGGCCTTCGTTGAAGGGGAGGTCGCTGATTTTGAATTGTCCGGTTTTGCGGAGCTGTACGAGAACATGGTTCCAGACGTCATCGCGCAAGGTCATGGTGCAGTTGTGGGTACGAAACAACACGACATAAACTTATTGTATTTAAAGTTTACTATATTGCCGTTTTATTCCATACCGCGTATAGCGGTTTCTGATAAAACATAGCAACCAACCGCGTAGGTTTATAAGCCAATGGAATTGTTACTTACCGATTAACTCTGGTAAACCAGCATATAACAATGCCCCCCAACCACGAACCAGTAAATGCAGTTTGGGGGGACTGCGTAGTGGCAGAGAACAACCACATACCGTTCCCCGGGGATTTCAACGGTATGTGCTCCGGGGTGGACGTGTGGTGGCGAACACTCCGGCCTTGAACAACTACTCCTGAGTCCCACCGAACCGTGATGTGAACCGCTCGTGTAACTTTCCAGCACCAGGAGCCTGTGCTGGCTCGATCGGTCCAAGTGTTACTCCATCCACACCGAGCGGTACCGACATCTCGTTCAACGCACCATACCGATGCCGCCCAGTCGTATCCACAACGACTTTCGACGGGTTGTACTGCCATACCCGGTCCAAGTAGAACCGGTGCATCGGTTCATCCGACGCTATCTCGCGGTCTTTCGCAAGAACGTCTCGGTACAAGTACACTGCTTCGAACTTCCGGCCAGTTACGACACACTCACCGATCACGCCACGCTTTGCGCCTTGGTTCACTACCGTTGAAATATTAAACTCAACCGTGCCGAAGTCGATGCAGTCCTGAGGCTCATCAATCAGTGAAACTGGGATTTCGTGCGGTTCCTCTGGAAACGGAACGTCTGCTATATTGTTTGTCGTCATGGGTTCTCAGCGGGCTGACTGTTGCTGCCTGCACCCACTGCACCCAACTCACGTAGTGGGCAGGAGAACGGGAATCCTGTTCGTCACGTGGCTCTCAGTCTTGTCGTGATAACACGGCCGGTGGTGTCCGCCGGCCGTGTGCGTCTCACCGTGAATCCCTTCAATCAGAATAGATCCCCGAGACCGCTTGTGTCCGCGTTATCGATACTGGGTTGCCAGTCATCTGGCTTCTCATCCACTTCTACGTCATCTCGTGCATCGATTGTCTCTGAGACGTACTCAGCGATGACATCTTGGATCTCACTCGGAACGAACCCGACAGGAAGGTGCGCCAGCACACCTATATTCTCGTACCAGAACGCGCCTTCTAACCGATCGGCAACGGGAGTCGTCACCCACCGACCAATCTCTCGTTCATCCTCATCTTCGGCAACAACACTCTCGACTGTCTCATGAACTCGTGGTTCCGGTACCAAACACCGTACTAACGCGTCTTCAACGGACTCCGCACCACGTACGTCTCTAACCACACTGGACAACTCACCAGAGATCCCTACCTCAGGAACACCGCCGTCACCACTGACGTCCTTTCCGTGGAACTCCGTCCATAATTGATCGAGGGTCGTATCGTTCAACGCTGCGTTCGTCTGCATCGTCTCAATAACTGCCTCACTCCGCGCTTCTGCCCGATCGAACACGTCCACCGGAACCATCTCAACACGAATTCTACGGATGTCTGCGAGCTCTTCCTCCCACGCATCAGCAACGGCTGCCTGTGCCACCCGAGACGGAGTGATCTCATTAACGTCACGGTTATGGAGCAACTTGTTCACTGTCTTTCGAATCCGTGCGTTCGTCAAGTACCGCGCTTCGAACAACTCCACACCCGACTGAGCATCTGATTCGTGTATCCCCCAGGCATCTTTTGCTCGCTCACGGAACTCCGGTGAGACGCATTTCACTCGCCGTGAACGCGAGTCACTCCGAAGGACAACCCCTTCAGCTTGCACGCCAGCGTACTCACTCTCAGGGATCTCTAACGTCTCCGGGTTCACTCGCCCGGGTTCACAGTCAACAATCGCGGAGCTGACAAGGCCAACCGTATCGAACACCTTGTACGCTTCGTCAAGTGAGAGGAAGCCATCGAACCGTTCGTCAAACGGATTCGCAGGCCGCTCAACGTGTGCGTCCATCCGGAGAACATCAAACCCGATGAACGCCGGCGGCGGTGACTCTCCGTACTCATAATCGAGTGTGTGCCGCACCATGTGCTCGCCGTACAGCACCAGCGGTGACCCGTACTTGTCGTGAGACGCTCGCAAGGAAACGACGTCCAACTTCTCACGGAGAGTAACGACGAGCCGGTCGAACACATCATCAAAAACGGATAGCGGGTCGGAGAGCCGCCCACGGACACGCTTCTTCGAGGAAATGAACACATCACCATCCTCTGGGTCGTAGTCGTGGATATCGTCGCCGTACAAATCGCTGTATCGCTCGTCGTACAGGCATACTTTACAGTTAGACCCGTCGAGTTTTTCGATCAAGACGAGATCGTCAGCAGTGAAGAACTCGGCCGGAACAGACTCGTGGTAGTAATTCGGGACTTTGGGGTAGACGTAGTTTCTCATCGTTGATCACCTCCTGGAGTTGCGGGTTACTGCTGGGTTGCCTCGTGGCAGATGGTGAGGAAGTTGTCGAACACGACCTCACCGGCTTCTGTATGTGCAACTTCTGGATGCCACTGCACGCCGTACAGGTCTGCTTCCGGGTTGCTCATCGCTTCAATCGCGCAGATGTCGCTGGAAGCTGTGCAGTTGAATCCGGGTGGAAGTTGCGTGACTTCGTCGGCGTGGCTGGCCCACACCCGAGTCTCCGGGGCCAGCGACCCGACCAGCGAATCATCTACATCCGTAATTTCGACCGTCACGTCAGCGTACCCACCGTATTCACCGGCGGCAACGACACCACCGAGAGCGTCAGCGATCACCTGCATCCCGAGACAAATACCGAGTACTGGAACCTCTACGTCGAGGTAGTCGCTGCATCGACCAGTCCGTTCCAACGATGGCCCGCCTGACAACACGACCCCGTCAGCCTCAACGTCACCTGGCGGCGTGGTGTTACTCACAATCTCCGTGTCGACGGCGAGCTCGCGGAGCGCTCGCTGCTCAAGGTGAGTGAACTGCCCGTGATTGTCAAGGATGACGATACGCATGAGTCGGGACTCTATGTGGGTGTTTGCGGTGTGGATGCAAAGAATCGACGGAAGTAGTTACGCCGTTACGCCTCGACAACGGTTTCGTTACCGGTGCCGGCTTCGTTCGCTCGCTTCTGGATGAGTGCCGCTAATTCCCTCGGCGTGCCATTCTCTTCGATGTCCGTTTCGGTGACCGGGTACCGGTCGGACGCAACAATGAAATCTCGGTAATGGTTCCGTATCGAAACGGTCGTCACGCTGAGTTCATTGCTGATCTTTCGCTGAGTGAGCATGTGGTTGATCGTGATGCCCGCAGCGTACAGCGCGCATGCTGCCAGCACGTCCGGTCGGCTACCACTCCCGAGGATTTGCTTGCCTTCGGCATCGCGGACGAGTTGTTCGGCTTCCCGCTCTAACTCACGCGGCACGTCTAGTTTTGAGGCGTACCGTGGGAGGTAGTCCTGTGGACTGGTGATGGTGGTTTCCAGGCCGAGTCCCCGAGCGACTGCGCGTTGCGACCGCATGATCGCTTTCCGCTCTGCACGCGATACCATTGCGATCTCGTCGAGTGACCGTGGGACGTTGTGCTCCTTAAGCGCGATGTACAGTGAGGCGCTGGATACGCTTTCAACACTCCGGCCGATGAGTATTTCTTTGGCCCGCGCTTGCCGGAAGATCATCGCAGCGGTTTCCTTCGGTTGTTTTGGTGAGCCGAGCGCTGATCCCATCCGGCGGATTTCTGCGATGCCGAACGATTCACTGTTTCCACTCGTATCGTAGCGAACGCGCTTGTTCCATTTTCGCAGGCGCTGCATTCGCTTCCGCTGGTTCGCGGAGAGCGTTTGCCCGTACCCGTCCGTGTTCTTCCAACTAATGTTGGTTGTCAGGCCTTTGTCGTGGAGAAGATGAGTGGTTGGCGCACCGACGCGGCTTTTCCGATTCCGCTCTTGGGTGTTGTACGCGCGCCACTCCGGTCCACGATCGATGTTTTTCGCTTCGAGAACGAGGCCGCAATCCTGGCAGTACGATTCTTGGTGTTCTTCCGCTTGGATGAGGTCACCACCACACTCATCGCAAGCATCTTCCGATTCAACTGTATCTGCACTTACGAGGTGCCCGTTGTTAGAGTGCTGCAAACTTTGAGTAGTCCTTCCTGTCATTGTAGGTCGTCACCGTGCGTACCCGTTGTGAAGTGGACGGGTCGTTAGACCCGTTCATCTTCTGTCTTAACGCTGGCGTCAGACCAGCGCACGACACTGATGAATTTTAAGCGTTTGCCTTTAAACCTGCGTCAGACGCTTGGCACACAACAATCCAACTGGAAGAAACCTCGCACACCGTCGAATGGCCCTACCGACTAATCTCGTCGCCTAACGACACCGACAACACCACTGTTCCACTCCCATCTTCTTCGAACGCGACATCGCTCACACCCATCACGAGTTCAGGCCCGGACACTGTCACGAACGGGTCAATCTGACGTTGAACCTCATCACGCCACGCGGTCAATGCGTCCTCTTCGTTACTCTGTAACTCACGGTACGTCGTCTGCGGGTGGAAATGATGGTAGTACTCGTCTCGCGCTTCTAACTCAGCGCGATCCGCGCCGTTTTCAACGCACATTTCGATGTAGTCATCGAGTGTTTCACAGTCCCGCCAGTACGTGTGCGGGTCCGGTACACGCTGGTAAGCGGTTGCGGCCATCCCGAGATCAACTGGGCGATCGTGATGTCGTTCCTCCCACGTTTCCGGCTGCAACCCAGACCCGTGCGTCACCTCTCCTGGCTCATCGACGTGCCCTAACGTCACCATCAACTCACGGAACTCGTCGTACAGCGAGCACTCCGGTGGTAACGACCGAACCACACGGAACGTTGCAGCCACTGCGCCGTCCTCAACAACCACTCGGACGAACTCTGTCTCAATCGTACCTTCCTCAGGGGATGTTACCGTGATCTCATCACGAAGTCCTTCCACAAGGTCGCCCACTGCAGCTGCGACGCCGGGCACTAACTTCACCGGCTCATTCTCTTCACGGGCGTCCCAGTCCACGTCATTCGATATGAACCCGTCATCATCGTCAGTGCTGTCGGCATCCTCATCGTCAATGCGCGGTAACTCTGGCAATGGTTTCGTCACACACCCGTGGTAGGCGTCTGTCTCTGCGTCCCGGTAAATCGTTATCTCTTCGAACGGTCGTTCAACAACCGCGTTCACTCCAACGGTTACCGACAAATCATCCCAGAACTCACTCGGCAGCAACGCCTCGAACGTCGCCCCGTCGTTGTCCCTACTCATTGACGGGAACTAACGGTGTGCACCGTATAAGGCCTTCTTCGCCACGCGGGTCTCTCACACCCAACTTAGACGACACCTCGTCATCCCACGAGACGTACTCGTATTCAAACGCCAGTGCTTCCTCTCCTGGAACATCGGGCGGGCCACGGACTAACGGTGTCACGTTCCGAATGCGGTGTTCAGTCACACCGTCTTGGGCCCAGTCGTCAGCACTCGGTTCACTCCGCTGGACATGCCACGACCAGTCCGTGATTTTTCGGTCAGGTGCGTCAGAGTCCTCGAATACGCTGAACTTTGCGACCTCGTACGCGTACGCAACCGTATCACGAGCGAACTCCTCAGCAAACGCATCAAGTGTAGTCATCTCTATCACCTCGTCTTCGTTACTCGCCTCTACACGGGTCACTGTCAAAAACACGCGGAAATCCACTGACCGGAATTTGAACCCTCGTCTCGGTGGAGTACTACCTGACTCAAGGAGAGCTCCGTGGGTCGGTAAGCGATACCCCCAGCGTGAGGAAACTTCGCCGTTCACGGCGAGGAGGATGTCATTCTGCGAGGTCGGTGTGTTCGGTGAAGAACTCGACGTACGCGCTGTAGTGCCGAGCGATAGACGGTGCAGCGACGTCAGCGATCTCCGCGACGTCTTGCTGCGTCAACGATGTCCCCATCGCTGGCTTGAGAACGACGACGGCCGCGTACAGTGCTGCACCGATTGCTGTGTCCGAGCTGCGGTACGAGTCAATACCAGCGTTCCGCCCGCCGGTCAACAGCATCGATTCGGCAAGCCGAGCAACAGCAGGGTGAACGACGTCGCCGTCCACGTCATCGAAGAACGATTCCACTCGGGCTTTGAACTCCGGCTCAACCGTCCCGACAACACCGTCGTCGGATACAGCACTTGCACTCCCACCCGGGGTGGGTGCGGGCGTCACTGGCTTCTCATCAGGGTCTACACTGTGGACTTCGCGGCCCTGTAACTCACCGTCGTGCTGGTGACCAGTGTGCGTAGAGACGCCCTGGTAAGACCCGAAGACACGGTCGCACTCCAGGCACTCGAAATTATACTCATCGTCAGGATACTCGCGTTTCTCCTGACTGGTGGTCACGGCCAGCGATGGTGGACCGTCATCGTCTGCGTTCCGGTCACCGTCGTGTTCACGGCCTTGGTGAATGCGAAGTCCCTTGTACGAATCCGACCCGAATCCACAGAAGTCACACTCGTAGTCGTAATCGTAGTCGTCTTCAACAGTACCGTCATTACTGGACGAGCTCCCGTCGTGTGCCATACCGACGTGGATCTTGAGTCCGCGCTTAGTCTCACTCGCGTACTCGCATTCGTCGCACTCGTACTCCCCGTCACTAGCAGAGCCGTTACTATCCGACCCGATGGGAGCCAAGTCGTGTGTGCGGGCTCGATGGATGTTCAACCCACGCTTGGAATCAGACGAGAACGAGCACTCTTCGCACTCGTATTCACCGTCTGTTTCTCCGTTCGATCCGGAGCTCGACGATGATTCACTATCCGTGCCGTGGATGCGTCCTCGGTGGATGTTCAACCCACGTTCGGTATCTGTCGAGAACGAGCACTCTTCACACTCGTACTCCCCGTCACTGTCACCGTCGTCTTCGTCTTCACTTTCGTGTTCGCCGGTGTCGGTGCCGGTGTCGGTGCCGGTTCCCTGATCTGTAGTCTCACCGTTGGAGGTAGGTACGTCGCCAGGTGATTCGTCGCTGGATACAGCAGCGTCGTGTTCGACCGTGACTCCATTGTCGTCGTTATCCTCACTCGGGGTTACCGTGTTGACTGTCTCGCTATCACTGTCATCGTCACTGTCGTTTGTCGCCGTATCTCCACCGTCAGCGGTTGCTTCCTCGGTCATACTGTCACCGTTACTGTCCGAACGAAGCATACCTGCTGAGCCTGACCCTGCGTCCGCATCCGCATTTGCGTCTGCGTTTGCGTCTGAATTGGAGTGGGAAGATGAAGCCGTGTCACGGGCGGTATCACTGCCCGTACTCACAGAGTCAGGTGTTTTAGTTCCATCGTTCTTACCGGGTGTTGCTCGTCGAGACGACACGGTAGGCTTCCGCCCGTCACGTTTCTGCCTTCCCGATCGCTGGTTGTTCTGACCTGCTCGCGGTGTCGGGTGAGTCACTTTCCGAGCATCATCAATCCGGTTTTCGCTCGTCTCAACCTCGTCCGAGTACTCCATGAAGATCCGGTAGTTGTTTCGAACGCTCACAGTCGTCACGTCACCAGCGTCACTGGCCTCGCGCTGTGTGACACGCTCCCCTTCCAGCAGCGACGCGGCGTACAACACCGACGCAGCCAGCACGGTCGGGTCACGACCGCTCGTTTCCTCGCCAGGAACAACCTCGACGAGTTTTTCCGCAGTCCGAATAACTTGCTGGGAGACGTCCATCCCGTCAGCGAACCTCGGGATGTACTTGGACGGGCTCGTTGGCTTCAACGGAATCTCTAACTCACGGCAAATGTACCGCTGCGTCCGCATAATCGGTTTCCGCTCCACCCGGGACACGTTCGCTATCTCGTCCAGCGAACGCGGTTTCTCGTGCACTCGCAGCGAAATGTACAGGCACGCACTCGCCACGCCTTCAATCGACCGGCCCGGAACCAGCCCGTTGTCGTGAGACTGCCGGTACAGCGACGCCGCAGTCTCCTGGATCGACTTCGGAACACCGAGCGCCGACCCCATCCGCATAATCTCACCGTTCGCGTACGATAACCGCCGATCACTACCCGATCGTTTCGACCGCTCATTCCACTTCCGCAACCGCGTCATCTTCGACCGTTGCCGAGCTGACAACGATTTCCCGTACGCGTCTTTGTTCTTCCAGTCGATATTCGTCGTCAACCCGCGGTCGTGCCGTAGCTCTGTCCGAGCCGGCCCAACACGCGACCGTTCACTCCGCTCAGACGGGTTGAACGCTCGCCACTCCGGCCCGCGATCGATATTTGATTGCTCAACAATCAATCCGCAGTCCTCACACGCCAAATCACCCGTCCCTGGTTCTTCAACGAGTGCCCCCTCACACTCGTCGCACACCTTCGCGTCAATATCCTCACTCTCACCTGCAGACGCAGAATCAACTTCCGATGTTTCCTCTGCAGCCTCCATCTTTTCTTCGGCTTCCGACGGTTTGGTGTCCTGATCAGACGGCTCCCGTTCTTTGACGCGGTCACCCGTTACGGACGTGCTGTGTTTACTCATGTGCGATGTACTCTGCTGGGCTTCCCCAGCTCGTGCCGTATTGTGTCGTACCTGACGGCTGTGGTGTGCTGCAACCATTCACTACCGTTGGTGCACCTTTCACTTCCCCAGAGCGAGGTGCACCGCACGGGCCGTGACCGGTTCTCCCAACGTGACTGCACCTGGAGCGAGTGTGTCTCTACTCCAAGCACAACCCGTATGCTATCTGGCTGTAATCAGCCTACTCCTAAAACGGTTAGGAGCGATGACTTGAAAATCGCTGCAATGAACTATGCAAAACCGCTCGTGACCGAGCACACCACCCTACAACCACTCCCACCCAACACTAACCGGCACTCGGAACACCACGGGTCACTCTGAATCACCGACCCCCTCACCAGTACTAGTACCACTACTCGACGACCTCTCATCACGATCGCCCGTACCCTCCCCTGGTCCTCTCTCGCCTGACGCTGGTGTCGGAGATGACGATGCCCCGCGTTCACTCCGCGGAGGAACTCGCTCCCGCCGCCCTCGACTGAACTCTTCCCGCATCACCGCCAACGAATCACCAACCGTTGGCTGCTTGAACACACGCCACCACGACCGAGCAAACCTCCACAATGTCACCGCTCCAAATCGGAACGCAACGAGCATCATCGCTGTCCCGGTGAGGAGCGTATTCACTGGCGCACCGACGAACCACCGCGCCAGAGACGACCGAGCTGCAGTCATCTCAGAAATCTCCGTACCAGTTGCTGACAGTCGATCTGGAACATCCGCCACCCACGCTTTCAACCGTGCAACGAAAACGGTCACGCGCGAGCCACGAGCCGGAGAGCCGGAACCGGAATCGGAATCGGAACCGGAACGGGGTCGAGAGCGGGTCATGAGGGTGAAGGGTGTCGTGAAGAGTCGAACGCTGTGGTGTGCTAGTTATGCCGATGGGGTTTCCGTAACGACCGTCGAAATCGCTTCTTCAATCGTCGCCACGTACGGATTCTCACCCGGACGGTTCTGCCGCTCCCACAGTTCCACGTACTCCTCGAACGCTTCCAGGCTGAGTCCCGCTCCGGCTGCGGTTGGGTGCCCACCGCCGCCGAGTTGCTCAGCAACGACGTGACACTCAGTGAACTCCTCTTCACTGCTGTGAGCATAGAAGCTCACGCTCCCGTCCGGACGCATCACAACCGCTAATTCGTGACCGTGTTCTTCTACAAGGTCATTCCCGGCTGAGGCGCTCGGACCGTACCCGTACGCGATAGCGACATCAAGGCCACCGACATCACGTTCGACTGCCGTCTCAACTAACCGGTCCAGCAGCGCGTTGTTCTCCTCCTCGTACGCCGCAATCGTCTCGTCGTACTCGTTCAACATCTCAATGCCGGTCAGCGCTGCCGACATGTACTCCGCATCATCGGCGTACTCGGCGAAAATCGCCACGCGATCCGACCGCGGATCTTCCTTGATCCAGATATCGTGGTCATTCACCACTGTAGCGAGATCACTCTGCTCCACCGGCATTCCGTCAGACTCCAAGGGGAACCGGACATCGTGCGCACCATCACGCAACTCCGAGATGAGCTGCGTCGCACACGCTGAATCATCAATAACGCTGTGCGCACACTGTCGAAGCTCCGAAAGTTGCTCGTCGCTCCACTGATGATGATCGATCCAACCTACCTCCGTGTCCGGATACAGCGCTTTAATCTCAGACTGGGCTGCCTCGAACAGCGATGCACCCAGGTCGGTCACGAATACCCACCCGGGGCGGACTGCAACTTCATCGTTGAGGAGTTTTAGCGAAGTTGGTAGGTCGCAGGCCCCACGATACGAAGTAGGCTGTACAACTGCGGAGTGCCCAGTGACGGACTCGAACCAGTCCTTCATGTAGATGCCGCTAGTGAGCCCGTCGGCGTCATCGTGCGTGATGACGAGTGCATCTTGCCGACCGAGTTGTTCGACCCGTTGAAGGAATTCCTCCTCAGCACGGTCGTTTTTGATGGAGTTTGGGAGGAAGAAATCTCCTGGCGGGACAGTGGCTTTCGTGTCGATGCTATTACGGGGGAATCTGTCGGGGATCATCGTGTTAGTTGGCATGGTTGGGTGTATTAAGGTAGTTTGGTATCTTCGCGGGTTGTGTTGAATGTTTGGAAACTGTCTGTTGTAGCGCGGCCTGCACACAGGGTCACTTACCCGTGTTTGCCCTGTGTGCGGGTTGTACAGTCTGGAGTTGCTGGTATAGGAAGCGTTGCACCGTTCTGCGAGGGTTTATACTGTTTCACGACAACGTTGCAAGTATGATGGATAAGACCTCTCGGTATCCACGGCGACGTATACTCGCAGCAGCGGGTGCAACTGCTGTTGTCGGGTTGGCCGGTTGCATGAACGGTGACGATGAAAATGGTGACGATGAAAACGGTGGTGATGACGAAAACGGCGAAAACGGTGACGGTGAGAATGGTGAAGACATTGACCGTGAGCGGTACGAAGAGTATGATCCGGATGAGTGGCCGCATGAGGATGTTCACCTCGTCGTCAGCACGTACGCCCGTGGTACGTGGCTTCGTGAAGATTCGAGGGAGCCGTACGATGACGCGATCGCGGCGATGGATGAAGATGATGACGTCGAGGTAGCCCGTCAGTCTGCGGAGACCGCAGAAGACATGACCGAGGATGCCAGAGGACGGTTCAGCGAGGTTTCGTCTTACGTCAGTAGTCGTTTTTCGCACTCTGACGAGGTCATGGAGATGGCGGAGGTGGCTAATGACCAGGCGGATCTAGCGTTCGAAGCTGCGTTCACACTGCATGAAGCAATTCGGCACTACGATCGGGGCTCGGAGAACTTTTACGAGGAAGGTCGAGAACAGGCAGACGAATACCGTGATGAGGCGGATTCACTGCTGGATGACGTCGCGTCGATTGAGGAGTTCGAAGACGCCATGATTGAGGCGTTCGAAGAGGTTGAAGACGAATACGACGACATGCACGGGGACTAACTGTTGGTTGCGGTTGCTGCGTTGTTCTGAATACGTTTCGTTGAAAGGAGTTGGTTGTGCAGGGACTCTCCCGGACGGGTGAGTATGTGGTTGGTTACGGCTGGTTTTCGGTTTCCTTTTGCAAGCGGGTTACCGATCGGGCAGGGAAGGTTTGTGCGGTGCGGAGTTCGCCTGTGCAGCACCGGCAGAACCGGTAGGCTGGTTCGTTGAACGTACCGCAGCCACCGCAGAGACGCAGGGGAGAGTCGCCATCCCATTGATCAGGGGTGTCGTATGCGTGCGTCGGGTCGAGTTGTGTTACTGGCTGTCCGGCTGGAGGATCTCGGCGTGCGAGGCGGTACGCAATGTACGTGAGGACGAGTGTGAACCCTCCGAATACAATGATGGATTGGAGAATTGGAGATGCTGGGTCGATCATGATATCCCTCCGAGAGGGTCAGGACCCGTGATGCGGGGACCATTGACGGGATGCCAGACTGCTTGTGACTGCGGTGCTGGGTGTGAGGGTGTCAGTCTGGCCGGTGACATCAATTCGGGTTCTGCCTCCCTTGGCTGCGAATATTACTCGAACCCATATCAGTGTTTGGGTTAACAATGAAACGTCCAAAATCACCGTAAGTAAAGGGTACAGTTTCTCACAACGACGTTTCCGACCGAATAACTGACAGTAACCCTCCAATCAAGGGGGTTAATCGTCAGCGGCAACCGGGTGTTGCGCCGAACGGATTGCCGACTCCACGAGCTCGACGAACGGGGGGCTCGGGTCATCTGGACGTGACGTGTATTCCGGGTGGAACTGCGTCCCGAAGAAAAACGGGTGTTCAGCCTGGCTCAACTCGATGATCTCCATTCGATTGTTCTTCGTCCCACTGAACACCAATCCGAACTGTTCTAACACATCGATGTACGCTGGATTCACCTCGTACCGATGTCGATGGCGTTCTACGCACTCATCTCCGTAGAGAGTGTGTGCGATCGTGCTCGCCTTAATCTCCGATCGTTGTGCTCCGAGTCGCATCGTCCCGCCCATGTTTTCGACATCATGCTGCTCCGGCAGGATGTCAATAACTGGATCAGGTGTTTCAGGATCTATCTCAGCACTGTGGGCTTCCGATAATCCGGCGACGCTACGAGCGTACTCTACAACAGCCAGTTGCATCCCGAAGCACAGTCCAAGGAACGGGACGTTCTCAGTCCGAGCGTACCGGATAGCGGCGATTTTCCCTTCAGTTCCCCGCTCACCGAATCCACCGGGAACAATCACCGCGTCATGGTCACCAAGAACGTCCTGAGCGGTGTCGACATCCGGTTCACCAGTTTCAGTTTCCAACGATTCTGAGTGGATGAAGTCCCACTCCACGTTAACACCGATGTTATAACTGGTGTGTTTGAGTGCTTCGTGAATCGAGATGTACGCATCCTCCAGGTCGTACTTTCCGACGATCCCGACACTCACCACGTCGCCGTCTGAGACATCATGTGAAACGACGTCTCGCCACTCACTGCCCCACTCGTCACGTGAAGTAGTCAATTCATGGAGCTGGAGAAGGTCCATGACATGCTCGTGGATGCCTTCGTTTTCGAGAATCTGCGGGACGTGGTAGATGTCGTCCACGTCGGGGTTCGAGAACACGGCGTTGTTCGGTACGTCGCAGAACAGGGCAATCTTCTTTCGTGGACCGTCTCGCAGCGGTTCGTCACACCGCCCGACCACGATATCAGGCTCCAAGCCGATACTTCGAAGTTCCTTCACAGAGTGCTGCGTTGGTTTGGTTTTCTGTTCACCGTTCGGCGAGTACGGAACGAGTGTGACGTGGCACAACGCTGTCTTGCCCGGGTGTTCCTGTGTGAACTGCCGGACTGCTTCAAGGAACGCCATGCTTTCGATGTCGCCAACGGTCCCACCAAGTTCAATGATGCAAACGTCGTGGTTGTCGTCCGGTACCTCACGGAACTGGCGCTTGATCTCCTCGGTGACGTGCGGGATGATCTGAACAGTTTTGCCGAGGTAGTCACCAGCGCGTTCCCGGTTGATAACGGACTGGTAGACGGTCCCGGTAGTGATGTTGTTCGCACTACTCATCGACTCGCCAAGGAACCGTTCGTAATTTCCGAGATCAAGATCCACCTCACTACCATCATCAAGGACGTACACTTCCCCGTGCTCTAACGGGTTCATCGTACCGGCGTCAACATTGATGTACGGGTCCACCTTGATGGCGGTCACGCCGATGCCGGCGTTGATGAGGAGCCGGCCGATACTTGCTGCGGTGATTCCTTTTCCAAGACCGGACATGACGCCACCACTGACAAACAAGTATCGCGTGTCAAGTGTGTCGTCACCCGTCTCAGATTTCGCTGTCCTCTCTGCGGGTGTACTCATGGTTGAACTCAAGGAGTCGGTTTGTAAATAACTGGGCGTTTTGGCGGCGCTACACGTCGATTTTGTTTGGAGTGTTACGCGATTGTCTCGAAGTCGCTGTCGTCATAGTCATCATCCAATGCGGTGATGGCTCCCGGACTACTGGGGTACGTCACTGGGTCTTCTTGGAACGGGAGTGAGTAGTTCAGCGGATTTTCAACCCATCGGGTATCGCTGTATTCTTTCCCAGTGACCTTTTCGAGGAGCCGGACCGCTTCGAATGGCACGATGATGTGGGATGCTCGCAGGAGTTCAATCCCAATGTCACCGACGGCTTTGGGCCCGTTGAACGCGATGCTGAGATGTTCAAGTGCATCGTTGTGGTTGCAGTCACCGACAATGAGGTCAGTGTGCCCGCGGATCATGAGATCGAACGCGTCAAACGACGGTTTCACACCGTCAAGTCGAATGATCTCGTTGACTTCGTACTGCCCGTGCTGGGCGAGTGGTTTGCGGGTGGTATCCAGTTCACGTTCACGGTTCGATCCAGGCGTAGTCGGTGGCATGGGTGTTCTCCTGTGTTCTGCGACGGCTGGGTACGTGGCAGTTCACCCCTTTTTTCGCTGCCACGTGCCAGCCCAGAGACGAACTGACCGTGGTTGTGGTGACGGTGGTGTGCTGCCTTGTAACCGTCTACCACACACTCTTGGCTATGTCGTTAAAGCGGTTAGGGTTCAGTCGCCACCCCCGTTTCGCCTGTGAGTTTTCCGAATAACTGAGCACCTACGCTGACGTCACGGAGTTACGAAGAAATCGTAGCTTGAGAGGTCAACTGAATCTGTCGATTCAATGATTGTGATCGTCTCCCGGGCTTCTTCGCTGACTTCATCAGCAGCCATATTGAGGAGTCGGAAGTCAGGTGACTTCACGACAACTGTCTGCTGTACGAACGTGTTGTCGGTCAGGAAATCCATGTAGGTGTCCAGTCCGAGGAGCGATTCATCTGTTCCAGCTACAACACGCCCTTCGACGACGGTTTCGTAGTCACCAAGGGCGGAGTATCCGGGCCAGAAGAGTCGGACAGATCCGTCTTCGTCTTGGTAATCCTGGACTCCCCACAGTTCGATGCGGTTCGTCGGGTCTGATTCATCTGGGTCGTTCTGGTCGATTACGACTTGCATGGTTGCGTTGCTGCCTACCTGTATTACCGTGGTAGGCACGCCCAGTTCGTGCTACCACCAGTCCCGTTCTGAAAGGTGTCGGTACTCTCTGCCGGTGGCAGAGGTACCGACTCAGGGTGCAGTGATGTATGGAGTGAGATGCATGCAGATACGTCTGCATGCATCTGAGAGGTGTGACTGGTGGTAGCCGGGTCAGAGGTTTGCCCGGTACTCCATCACCTCTACTCAGTGCTTTGTGAGTAGTGGAGTTCGTACCAGAGAATCGCTGCGGCGATCATGGCGTAATCGTCCTCGTCGAATTCATCCCGGTGGTTCTCACTTGGGTCGTCTCGGCTGCTCTTCAGGTTGAACGCGAGCCGTCGCCATGCACGTGCGGGCTCAGCGTAGAGGCTGTCTACCCTGTTATCGGACATTTGGTCGAATCTTGCTTCGCAATCCCACAGTGCGTCCTCGACGTACTGCGGGTTGGAGTGAATGAGCTTCTGGATGGCTTCAACGATGAGGCTATTCATACGTAGTTTACTTCCGTGGTGTGAATGGTTGTTCCATTGGTTGTAACTCGATGCTGCTTGCTGTGCCATGGACGACACAGCACCACCAGGTCTACGTGTCGTGAGCGCAGCGGTGTCCAGCGTCTTATGACCGAGGGGTCGCCCGATTCCCAGCCCAGACCGTGGTTACTGGGCTGGGGAACCGGGCACTCTCTAAGCACCGCGCTCACGACGTGCTACGCCGTCCGTTGTTCCCGAGGGGTTAAGAGGACGCATTTCATGAAATTGTATAGAAACGCGTGGTCCAGAGCAACTGGGCCAGTAGGAACAACAAGTCATGACCACCCTCCACGAACAAGAACTGGCTGATCACTGGAAGCCGTTCTTGGAAGAATATTGCTCGGAAGTCATCAAGGAGGCAGCTGAGCAAATTGAATCCGGTCATTACCTCGACGTCGTCCCAGTCACTATCCAATTCAACGACGTTGAGGACTACGATGAGGATTTAGCACACGATCTGCAGCACGTTCCAGGAACTTCAGTCCCCGCGGCTGAATCCGCTATCGCTCACCACGATGCGTTTGATGACATCGCTGCAGATGACATCGAACTTCGCGTTGAAGGTGTCCCAACGATCCAAGTCCGCGAGGTAACCCACGAGCATCTGAACTCGCTCATCTCAATTGACGGGGTTGTCCGGAAAGCTACCGACCCGAAACCCCGATTCACGGAGCTCGTATTCGAATGCCAGCGGTGCGGAGCAACCAACCCAATCAAGCAGTCCAGAGATGCGATTTCAGAACCTCACGAGTGTCGGAGTTGTGAACGGCAAGGCCCGTTCCAGACCGTCACTACGCAGTCGTCCTACATCCACCATCAACGCCTCCGCGTTCAAGAGACACCGGAAGGGCTTCGAGGGGGGCAAGATCCGCGGTCGATTGATATTCACGTAGAGGCAGACCTCGTTGATATGGCGACACCAGGTGATGAAGTCACCATCACTGGTGTGCTCACTCACCCTGACCCTGTTCAGACTAACGGTGACGACCCCGTCGTGACACCGTATCTCACGGCGAACTACATCAACACGGAGACGGACTCAATGTCCGTTGGCGAGATCACGGACGAAGAAGAGGCTCAAATCAAGGATATCGCTGACGGAGAGAACCCTACTCAAACGGTCGTGAACAGTATCGCCCCAACGATTTACGGGAACGAAATTGAGAAGTTAGCTATCGCGTTGCAGATGTTCTCCGGCGTTCGGAAGAAGGTTGAGGACAAAACGATTCGTGGTGACCTGCACGTATTCCTCGTCGGTGACCCGGGAACTGCGAAATCCCAGCTACTTCACTTCGTGAACGATTTGATGCCGCGTGCATCGTACACCACTGGAGAAGGAAGCAGCAAAGTTGGGCTGACTGGCGCAGCCGTCCAGAGCGATCTCGGTGACGGGACCTGGACGATTGAGGCTGGTGTGCTCGTGTTGTCCGACAAGGGTATCGCGTGCGTTGACGAGCTGGATAAACTTGAAGAAGGAACCGACGCGCTGCACAGCGCCCTTGAACAACAGAAGGTCAGCATTGCGAAAGCCGGGATCAACACTTCGATGAACGCTCGGTGCGGGTTACTAGCCGCCGCGAACCCAAAGTACGGTCGTTGGGATGAGTACGAGCCCATCCCGAAGCAAGTTGCCCTTCCACCGGCGATCATCAGCCGATTCGATTTAATCTTCACTCTACAGGATACGCCTGACCCTGAGTTCGACAGCGAGCTCGCAGAGAGTATTCTGGATACGAATCAGGCAGGACAGAAAATCGCTAGTGGCGCGGACCCAGATGTCGTTGATGAGTTGCAGCAGCCAGAGATCCCGTTCGACCTGCTCCCGAAGTACATCATGTATGCCCGGGAAGAGATCAACCCGGTGTTGACATCTGAGGCGAAAGCCCGGCTCCAAGAATTTTACGTTGATATGCGGTCGAAGGGCGTTAACGAGGAAGATGCGATCCCGGTTACCGCCCGGAAATTAGAAGCGCTCGTTCGCCTTGCCGAAGCAAGTGCTCGGATTCGCCTCAGCAATGACATCACCGTTCAGGACGCTGAGTTATCGATTGATATCGTTGAAGAGTCTCTCAAACAGGTTGGAGTGGACCCTGAGACCGGGGAGTACGACACGGATATGTTGGAGACTGGGACGCCAAAGAGTCAACGTGATCGAATCAAGAACCTGAAGGACCTCATCAGCGACATCGAAGACGAGTACGAAGACGGTGCTCCAGAAGACGTCGTGGAAGAACGCGCTCGGGAGGAAGGGTTCAACATGGACAAGTTCGATCACGAGTTGAAGAAACTCAAAAAGAAAGGCGACGTGTACGAACCGAAGCAGGGTCACCTGCGTTCGGTGTAACGAGAGCGGTTAGTTTTCTTGATCTGAGACGTCAGTGATTGTCTCTTCCAGGTGAGTTGCTGCATCTTCGTATGAGTCGAACGTTCGTCCGCAGCTACATTCGTACTCCCACGTACTTTCGGTGTGCTCGACGCCGTGGTGGAACCACTCGTCAACAACGGCTATGCCTTGTTCTTGTTGAGGGTCGGGTTCCAGAACGGTTGTTACCCAGAGGGCTTCGTATGCTTGGATTCGGTGCGACTGTGTCTCAGTTTCTTCGTTTGGTTCGTTGCTTGTAGTCATGGTTGGATGCAGAGCTATCTCATGTCGTATCGGCTGGTCGAGTGTCCTCTGATACCTACATCTGCTCTGCACCACTGTTGATGTGAGCGGGCCCCCAGGGGTTCTTTGATTATCACTGCCGGCGCTTACCAAAGCGCCGGCGTTGTTCATGGTGAACGGCACCCGGTGTAGGGTGCCGTTCAACGGATTCGTCGAGTGTGGCCCGCGACCGGGTGCAACTCTTGTGGTGTGCTATGAGTTGCGTTCCGCACGCAGGTACGCGGCGTATGGCTCACTTCGGTAGAGGAGTTCATCGCAGTCGCTGCACCTCACTTCCAGTAAATCGTACTCTGAACTGAATTCATCCTGCACAACATCACCTTCACCGATAATCGTTCGCTCGCGTGCTTCGATGATGAGTTGCCGGGTGTCGTGTGATCCGCACGCGATACAGGTAGGGTTGCTTATCGTCCACTCTGTTTCTATAGGGTCGAGTTTCGATTCGTTCGTCATGTTTCACGGAGAGTAGTGTAACTCTCCACCCACCTGTTTCCAGAGGGCCGTGACTTGGACTGCAATTCGTGATCGAGGTTGCACTTGGTGACCGGTCGCGCGTACGAAGCCCTGGCTCGTACGCGCGATGCGGGACAACGCTTGGAACGGCCCGTGAATCAATCACCGGCGTTGGAGTTCGTCAATCTCGACGTACCCGGTATGAGGCCAGTTTTGGACTTTATCAGGTGCATCCTCATGCCAGCGAAGCTGGTCGCTTGGATGCGAGTTGTCTTCGATGAGGTTCCCGTTCTCGTCTGTAACAGCGTCGATTGGCACGCGGTACGTTTCATCCCAGATGTGGACAGCGTAGTCGTCTTTCCAGACCTGCGCGTAGAACGTCACGATCGCGTATTCGGCCCAGTCCGGTGCGTGATCGTGCTCAACGACCATTGTTGTCCTCCAGGTACGTTTCTACAAATTCCGGTGGTGTGATGTCTGTACCACTGATTCGGAACGCGTCTACTGTGATGTAGTAGTACCAGTCCGTGAGGTACGTCCATTGCTGAACGATTTCCGGTGCGTGGTTGTATGCCGCGATTTGGTCTGACGCTTCCGTATCATCCTCAACAACGGTTCCATCATCAGTTAGTGCCAGTTCTGCCGGGACAGTGAACGTCCACGTGTCGTCGGGTTCGACGAGTTCACCATCTACTGGGATTTGCGGGTGGAACGTCACCACTGCCAACGCGGTTTCTCTGACGGCGTTCTCGTTCGTTTCTGGGTTACTGTAGAACTCGTCGTAGTAGATTTCGAACGGCCCGGACCAGCATTTCACTACACTCGGTGCATTCCCATGGTGTTTGAACTGGTCCATTTCTTTCGTTCGTTCTTCGATCAGATTCCCGTTCTCGTTAAGGGTATCCTCTACAGGGACGAGAAAACTGATTGGGTCGCCGGCTTGGACGGCGTATTCATCGCCCGCATGTGTTTCCCAGCGTTGCGGGTGGAATTTCAACGCGGTATGCGTTACGTTGTTCTCTTCGAGCTCTTCGGCGTCTGAGAGCGGTTCGTTGTCGTCGGTTGGGTCAGTCATAGTTAGTACTGCAGATGCTCCACACGAGGCTGTCAGTGGCTGCTGTGTGGAACACTGCACCCTACCTGTCCGGTGGTCACCGAAAAGGATTCTGTGCGTTCTGTCAGTGGATTCGATGACGACAACGTCATAAGCGCGGTACAGCACGCGTTGACGTTGTCGTCGAGAAAATAAATTCGGTGACAGGGGTCATCTTTCCTTGTGACCCCTGTCACACCTTTACTGGGCGGTCTCACGAGTTTGACCCGTAGTTCCAATACGGGTGCAGTGTGCGTCCTTCACCCCACGTTAGGTCTCGGTGGGGTTGTCGCTGGTGTTCTTCCTAACAGTGAACTCAGACTGGGCGGCGATGTGGCGGGTTGTACAGTCTCCGCAAGCGGCGAGTTCTTCCCTTTCGTCTTCTCCGAGATTCCAACGGACTGTAGTTCGGAAGCCGCACATCGGACACTTTGTCCGGTGGTCGTACTCGCGGGCAATCAAGTCGATTCGCTTGGTTGTGGATGTCGTTTCTGTCATTGTTCGTAGAGCGCCGTGTGTAAGCGCTCACTGGCTGTATTTCCGCGCGGGCCACCCAGGGTGGTCACTGGGTCAGACAGTACCGGTGGTGGTCAGTGTCCTCATGAGCATCCAGGAGCCGGCTCCAGGAGGCTCATGAGTACCTCCGGTCCTTCGGGACCGGAGCACGGATACGAGGGGATGGCCCGCGTAATAGCGACGAAACTGGGATTAAGGTGATTGGACGAGTGCTCGGAGGAACGATTCGTCTTTATCGAGTGTATGGACCTTGTTCGCCGGGCCAATAACCATGAGCTCGGATTCAGGGTCACGATCGACCAGTCGGCTGAGGAACCCCCCGGAGTTCTCAGGTCCACGTTGGAAGCTCTCCATTTCGATGCCGGTGAAGTCCTTCCCGTCTGTTCGTGTCATGGTTCGTTCGACGAGCTTGCTTTTCTCATCTGGTGTGAGGCCTTCTTCGAGGATAATGACCGCGTCGTCAGCGACGCGGTCAAGTATCATGTTGATTTTCTCGGCGGTGCCCATTGAACTGCTGCTTCCGCGGCTGACGAAGTCCATTTGGATTCCATGAACATCGTCGCTGGGATCGATTGGTTGACTGTCTACGGTCATTAGTTGAATTCCTCCGTGAACGTGTCGTAGGCATCGTCCAGATTGTGTCCTTCAAGGGCAGAGACCGGGACGATAGGGTGTTGTGGGAACGAGTCTTTGATGCGTTTGACTCGGGCTTTCGGTAAATCTGTTTTGTTCGCCAGAATGACGACTGGCAGGTTTTCGGATTCGATGATGCCAATGATCATCGTGTTGACCTGCGTGATCGGGTCTTTCGTGCTGTCAAGGACGTAGATGACACCGTCGATGTCTTCTCGAAGCCAGTGCATCGCTTCAGCGATCCCTTCGGTGGCTTCGCGCGACCGTTTCATCGCTTCGGTTTCTTCGATGCCGTACTCATCGAATTCTTCGTAGTTGACCTTCGTTTCGACGCCGGGCGTGTCCACGACGTTAATGGTGAGTTCGCCGCCGTCCCGTTCGATGTTGATTTCATCGCTGCGTTTCGCGCGACGGGTTTCGTGTGGGACTTCGCTGGCACTGGTGAAGTCACCGTCTACGTCGTCAGACCAGTCGGTGATGATTTGGTTAGTGAGCGTTGATTTTCCTGCGTTTGCTGGTCCGTATATCCCGATGGTTTTCGGGTCACTGCTGCTGAACCAGGTGGAGATACGGCTGCGGAAACTACTGAGAATAGCCATACGAATCACCTCTAGATATGAGAGTAGCTCTCTGGTTTGGCATGTAGTATTGAATGCTGTAGAACGCGTTCTTAAGCGTTTGTCAGACACGTATCTCCGGGATGATGTTACCGAACGTTGTTGACCGTGGATTTAACTCATCGGTGGCTCATTGGGCAGGTGGGATGAACCGCACCACGGGGTCGTCGGAAATGCAGTCGCTTTCCTCGGCTTGCAGTACGACTGTTGGCGGTCTCGTCGGTGACTCGTGCATTTCTCTTGCGGGACATCGACGTTCGTCAGCCGGAGATCGGGCGGTGTGTGAAGTCAGAAACGCCAAACTATCGGCTTCGCCGAGGTGGATGCGAGGACGACTGTTGATCACACCGTTCGAGACATCCCCGAAACGCGGTCCTGGAAAATCGTCTACGGGCGAAAGCCCTGGCGAATAGTACAGGGGATCGGCCGATCCACCCTTTGGATGACTGCGGGTAGAATGATTGTGTGGAGTTACTGCGGTGTGATTCGATATTCGATAGTGCCGATTCCCGGGATGCGGAGTTGTCGTTTTTCGCTTCTGGTTTGTTTGCTGCGGTTTCGAAGGTATCGTCGCATCCCGAGTACGGTGATGATCGTCCCAGTGATGGCGGCCGCAGAGATGAGGGGGTAGCTGGCGATGATGAGGATGGCGGCGAATATCCCGAGGAGACCGAGGGTTCCGCCTAGTGTAGGTGGTTTTGGTTGCGGTACGTCGTCTTGGAGTTGTGGAGGTGGTACGTGCATTTGAGAGTTACCTCTGGTTGGTGTATGTGAGGATTGTATCGCCATCAGTAAAAGTCTTCAGGTATCAAACAATAAGTGTGAAGGGATAGCACACTACGTTCATTATTATACAGATACAGGTGTTCTAAATGGGTGTAATCAGTAGCATGGTAACTGTTCTCAAAATTTCAAAGTGGAGACAAATTGTTGTGATCTTTCATGGGGAACGGGCCTATCGACTTCCCCCAGAGTACCGCGCTTCACAGAGTCTCGTAGTCTTCAATCCACTTCTCAACGAGCGAGGTATCACGGCCGAGATAATACAGCGCTTGCTCGTAATCACGAGCTGCCGAACGCCATTCCTCACCCTCGTACCATCCGTCCTGCACATCACGCCCAATCCAATCACTAAGCTCATCAATAACCCGTTCAGGTGTCCACATCATCGTTCGGACCGGAATCTCTGCTTCAGCACCTGCATCTACTGCTTTTCCAATTTTCATAGAAACAGCATCTGGCAGGTTATCCACGTGTTTGATTTCAACTTCGCCGCTTCGTGTGTTGACGCCGATTGCTAGGACGGCCTCCGCCCCTCTAAGGTCATCGAGGATATCCAACAACCGGTCAGCGGCGTGCTGATCGGTTGCAAGAAGCAGTACAGCAATTCTCGTTGCAATTGTTTGGTTTCGAGTCATCGGTAGTCATGGAACGCAGCTGGTCAAACGCGTTCCACCCCGACACTCCTGCTCGCTCCCGCACAGATGCATGCTCAGTCCCAGAGTCGGTCTGATGAACGGCGCGCCAGGACTACCGGCGCGCCGTGATAAACAGATCAGCACACCACCAAGGGACGTGAGTAATCACCACCCCTCACAGTGCAGTTCACAGGCTTTCGATATCGTTAATCTGGACTTGTCTCCATCCCCATTTCTCAATGAAGACTCCGGGTTCTTCGTACGCGTTCCCGAACGCAGTGAGAATCTTCTGAATTAACTCAGAGTTCACTGCTCCATCTGGCCCGTACAATTCGTTAGAGTTCCACATCAGGTACTCGGTTTCGTTTGCCCGGTCTCGGAAGTAGATCTCGCACACTTCATCGTACGGGCTGTCCGGGTAGGTATCTTCCATTCGGGACGTTACAACTCGGACAGGGAGGTCTGAAGGTTCGACACCGTGTTCGTAGTACTCATCGCGGACTTCCTCGATGAAATCCCATAATCGGGATGGTCCGTCTTCCCACCCAGCTCGGTCGTCCACCTGGTGTGGGTAGAGAACACCGGGAGACGCGATTGGGAATGAAAAGAGATCAGAATCGTCGGTGTCGACGTACTCGTCGTACGTGAATGTGTGTTCTTGGACGTACACTTCAGGGTACGGATTCGCGTCACAAACGGGTTCGTCAGGGTCGTGTCGCCAAAGGCAGGCCCACCCGTGTCGTGGGTACTGTTGTATCCCTTCGTCTGTGTTGTGGTGGTCATCGACTTCCAGGAAGAATTTGAACGATTCGTCGTCAGGGTGCAACTTGCGGCTTTCTGTTCGGTTCATGCGTTGCACTTGACGTCCCGGCGCACACCGCTCAGTCTGCATGATTGCGTTGACACGGCGTTCAGTGCTCTTCAGTAACTTGAAGAGCGAACATCAGGCGTGTTTCGAAACGCGGTGTGCTCGGTCAGGATTCAACCGCCGGTAGTGCAGGAATATCAGAAGGAATCTCATTCAGGGGGATATCTAACGAGACCCCATGGATTTCGAGATGTTCAATGAACACGTCAAGCGTCACGGCAGCTGGCACACTTGCTGGAGGTCCTTGAGGGACACGACGCCCGAACGTCGTATCCGTATCAGTGACGCTTGTCTTAACCGACGGAATCAGGGTTGTTCTCTTCTCAGAGTCAAGAATAGCAATATCAGCAGCATCAATGCGTTCACTAATCGGTACAACACGACCACCTTGCTCTGTAATGTACCGTTCCAGCAATCGGGTTGTCTCAGGTCGAAAACCTGGGTCAAGAACGAACGCTTGATCAGCAATCAGGAACTGTTGTGGGTTTCGAATCCACCCTTGAGAATCGTATTGCGTCTCGATTTGCTTCTTTTCGGCCAATGCAAGCACTCCTACGATGACCGCCAAGAGAGCGTATCCAAGTTGGATGGTGAGCGCAGCGATGACGCTTGCAACGAGTCCGAGGAAGATGGTGAAATGAGCCGCGTATCGTGTACTTTTCAGGTAAGTGAATCGTCGAGCGAGGGTCGAACGGAGGAGTCTCCCTCCGTCAAGAGGGAAGGCTGGTGTGAGATTCAACACCAGCATGGCAGCGTTGAACAATCCAAGTAAGAGGAAGAACCAGTAGAGCGTTGCAACGTTCGCTGTGTAGAAGATCATGCTGATACTCACGAATATCGGGATGAGTGCAGCCGTTACTGTTGGGCCAGCGATCGTGATGGTGAACTCTTTCGATGGTTCTGGAGGGATCGTTTCGATGCGAGCGACGCCCCCAGCGATCCACAGTTGAATTGTTTTCACGCGAATTCCGTAGTGCTGTGCAGCAAGTGAGTGCCCGATTTCGTGAAGGATGACGCTCGTGTAAATCCCGAGAACGAGCCCGATAGCGAACACGACCATCCCGATCGTTGACTCCGGGAAGGCGACTGGGATAGAGAACGGGAAGACGAACTCCATCACAGCGAGGTACTGGTCGTATCGTCCGACAGAACTGAAGGAGAGGGTGAAGAACACGGCGATGATCAGCCACCCGCGTGTAATCTCGAAATTGGTGCCGTTAACTTCAGTGATTTTGTATGCTTTTGTGAACATGGGTATATGGAATTCAAAGGGCGGTAGGTGCCCTGTGTTGGTTCGATGGGGGTGTGATGTGTTGCCCGTTCAGCAGTGGATTGGTCACTGGTAGACGTCTTGTGACCAGTCCCGTGCGTACCCAGTCATTCGCACGGGACACGAGTCACGGTTCCCGGGTGAGGTCTGCGTTCGAATGAGTTGAGACGGTCCATATACTTGAGAATTTGTCCTGAGGGAGCGAGTTGAAGATTGGTTACTGGCTGCAAACGTAGGGGGATGTCAATCCGTTATGGCTGTGAGTGCATCACGGATTGCGAACTGATCAAGTTCGTTTGGACTTCCCGTGGCGATCGTTGGGTTATCTACGTTTCGGTGCGCCCAGCAGAACGGGTTATGCGGGTACGTACCGCGTTCACACCGTTCACCGGTTCCTTTCACGACTCGACAGCGACCGACTCGTCGATATTGAGTTTTCAGGATCACGTCTGGGGCGTGGTGGATGGTCAAACTTCCCATACTGTATACTGGTCCGTTTGGTCCGTGCTGGTCACAGTATGCACTATCAATAACTGTGTTCGGACATCTACGGCATCCCGGGCCAGCATTCGGGAGTAACTCGATGCAGCGGCCTTCTTGAGTCTGTGGTGAGGTCACCTCGCTTGAGTCATTAGGCCCGGTTTCTGACGATGCTGTTGAGGAATCGAATAACGTGCATTGTTTCATGGTTCTCGGGTAGTTATATGGTCTTCTCTTCGACGTAGTCGAGTTCGATGTTCATCTGATCGATTTGTTCCCACGTGAATCCGCGATCGAGGAGCTCGTATCGGAGCTGGTCAGTGAGTTCTTTGTCAGAGATATCGTCGATGGATTCGTCCGGGTCAAGTTCAATCGTGCAGGACGGACCGGCTTCAGCCCATCCAAAGACCATATACTCGGTTGGTTCGTCAGCGCTGCTGTCGGAAGTTGAGTTGTTGTCTGTCATCAGTATGTGTGGTGTCTGTGTTCGGGTGGCGATTCATCTGGTCAATCACTCTTCTGTAGGGCTTGGTTGCTCGCCACGGCGTCCAGTCTTTGATTTCTGGTGGATTGGAGTTACCGTGCGGCACTCCTTACGCCCGCGCACGTTGGCGCTCTCGTGCGGTTATGGTGTGCACGAACCTTTGGTACGTGCACCGCCAACCAACTCGGGTTCTTTGTTTGGGAAGCGCGGGCATCATCGAAGCAAAAAGAAAGCCCAGCGACCGGCGAGTCATGCCGGTCTCTGGGCAGTGAAGTCTAAGTCTTCGAGGTCAATACGGGAGGTCGTTGACGCGGTTGACGGGGTGTTCAGCATCAACCACATATCCTCTGAACCGGGCACCGTGCTCTTCTGCTTCTGAGCTTCGTGCGGCGACGTACGGGACAACGTTCGTCAAATCGAAGATAGCGACCACAGTTTTCCCGTTGGCATCTGGCACGAGGAGTTTGTAGATGTGTTCATGGTCGTCGAATTGCTCGATTTCTGGTTGTAGGCTTTCGAATGGTGTGATGTCCAGTGGGACGATGATCCGGTCTTCGAGGTGGTGCGGGTGCGGTGCTGAGTACACCCTCAACTCTGGCCGGGTGGTGCTCGTGCTTTTGAGGTCGAGGATTACGGGTGCGAACTGGCGGTAACCGGGCCGGTCAGTAAACACGATCTCGAAGAGTTCGCTGTCCCCAGTGTCGATTATTTCGACTGTACGGTCTACAGTCGGCGGTTCGTCGCTGTCGGTGTTCGTGGAGTCTTGTGACATAGGCTCCACGTGCCCTGCTCAGGCCGGCGCACGCCGATTTCAGCATCCTGCTTTTGATTCAGTGATGAGTTCGATCGAAAATTCGATCGAACCTGGATTGCGTGCGGAGGGCGTTAATCCAGGAATAGACCGGGACTGGTATCAGTCACCGACTGGTGGTGCATCAGCCCCCGGTTCTGGTGTTGCGTTTCCCTCTGTATTACCCTGCTCTTTTGCTGGTATTCCCTCAGTCTCGGGCTTGCTGTAGGTATCCCAGATGTGGTAGGCTGTCAGTGCCGTTCTCTCCAGTAATTCCTCGGAATCCAAGAGGTCAGTGACCTCAGACCGGATTTTCGACAGGTGCTGTGACGTATTCGGGACTTCCTCGTCAGCGACACCGTGCGGGTTCACGACCTTCTCCAGGTACTCCGATGGTGGCCAGACACGAGTGAAGTCAGTGGACTCGCACTCTCGGTTGTACACCCGGGAGTAGATGTTCACACTCATCTGTTCAACGGTGATCTCGTCAGCATCTGTATCGGCCTCAACCGGGAGGAATCCAAGCGTTTCGTACTCCTTGTCCGTCCCGTTCCCCGACTCCCGGTACGCGTATTCGACCGGTCCACCATTCTCGTCAACTCGTTCCCAGTCAACGTCCACCGTATTCGGCTTGAACGTGATCGTTAACTCCCATGGACTTCCGTCCGTTTCACCCGTCACCGTTTCCGACGGGAAGTCGTCTTCCGTGCCGCTCGACGGAATATCATCATCTGCAGGGGCTGTGAACGTGAGCTCGGTCTCTTCGCGTACCTCACCGTCGTACTCGTATTCTTCCATCCGGCGCACCTGGACTTCGTACTCTCGTGAACTTGAGTCCTCGATGGCTCGCTTCCCATCGCCGTTAACGGTTACGACGACATCCCAGGCTTCTGGGCCGTGCCGACCGATGAGCGCATGCGGCATGATGGATTCTTCCTGCCACGATCGTGGGCACGAGTACGTATTCTTGTATTCGTCCACGTTCGACGACGTCGTCAGGTAGCCGTGTTCGTGCCCGTCGTCTCGGTCACGGCACTGGTCGCACTCATGGAGTTTCGTGTATCCGAGGGCGGGTCCACGAACTGCGTTCAGATAGTCCGTGAACGCTTCACGAATGTTGGTCGGGAGTTCATGGACATCGTAGGTCACTCCATTTACGACAAGTCCTTCCTCACCGCGACTAGTGGCAATGGAAACCTCGGGGAGATCATCATCCGGTGGTCGTTCTAACGTCGGCTCCGTTGTATCCGGCCCGGTTTCGAACGCGCCAAGTGTCTGTTGTGATTGGTCTGGCTGTTCCGTAGAGAGATTCGCAAGTAGTTCCGAGAATTCGTCGTAGGCGGGCGGCAGGTCCATCTCAGTTGGGATCTGCCACGGACGGATATCGTCGTACCGGGAGGGTACCATGACGCCAAACAGGCGCGTTCGTCGGCCACACTCGATGAATGCAGATCGGTGTTTGTCAATGGCGTCTGCAGTCAAGCAGGTGCTGTGTCCGAGAACGTGTTTTCGAAGTCCACGATCGAACTTATCCAGAACCGTATTGAGGAACTCATCACGGGCTTCTTCGACAGTCAACACGCCATCGCTGACCAGCGTGTTGAGTTGAGTTTTAACACCTCGAATGAAGCCTTTCAGGTACCCGATGTTCTTCGGTTTCCCGTCGAGGAAATCAGGGTTAAACAGGAAGTTCCCGATGTACTCATCGTCGAAAGAGAGTTGCTCGACGGTGTAGCCGTGGGTCGTGAAGTCCTGCTCGACGACGTAGAGTGATTCGATGTCTGTCTCCTC
>LKMJ01000259.1_pt1 | contig 36652 bp, 33 predicted proteins | sample 643391 | NCBI WGS metagenome assembly LKMJ01 (sample SAMN04112250, study PRJNA286221) | soda lake metagenome | biome: soda lake; feature: Kulunda Steppe; material: water; isolation source: sample PL-Br10 brine of Picturesque Lake | place: Russia: Kulunda steppe | collected 2010-07 | reverse complement strand
GTTTATAAACAATACTTGCGCTTAACTTCATAATTGCAGGTCATTTCTTGATATCGGGTTCAATCCGGGGATCCTGAAATAACGAATAACGGAAAGGAAACGGCATGAAAGTACGCAAACTGGCGGTCGCGCTGGCTCTGGCGGGAGGACTTGGTTCCGGGATGGCTCATGCGCTCGGCATGGGTGAAGGGCGGATCCTGACGAACCTGAACGAACCTCTGCGGGCGGAAATCGAGCTGAGGCAGACGGATGACGTCTCTGAAGACCAGATTCGTATCTCGCTGGCCTCAGAAGACGACTTCGACCGTGCGGGCATCAACAAGATGCACTTTCTGCGGGAGCTCGACTTTGAGCTGACCCGCTCGGACGACGGTCAGTTGGTTATTGAAGTCACCACTGATGAGCCCGTTCGTGAACCTTTCCTGAACTTTCTGGTGGACGTGACCTGGCCCAGCGGTCGGGTCATGCGTCAGTACGCCTTCCTTGTGGATCCTCCTGAACGCCCTGATGAGGAAGAGGCCATTGGCCCAGACGCCGAGACTGAGGCAACGGATACTGCGGATCCGGAGGATCCGGGGTTTGATGTTGAACCGGAGCCTGAGCCGGAGGAGGAGCCTGAAAGCGAGGTTTTCGGCCCCACAGCGTCCACTGACCGGCTCTGGAACATTGCGGGCGAACACAGCCCCGACGATGACCTGACCCGCCAGCAGGTGATGCTGGCCATTCAGGACCTCAACCCGGACGCCTTCGTTGATGGCAACATCAACCGCCTGCGCCAGGGCCAGGTGTTGCGCCTGCCCTCTGAAGAGCAGGCGCGCAGTCGCTCGGCCAGCGCAGCTGTCGAGGAGGTGGCGGCCCAGAATGAAGCCCTCGAGACGGAGGCTCCGCCCGAAGAGGCTGTTGTAGATGCCACGGAGGAAGAGCCGGAAGAGGATGTCGCGGAGGAGCCGGTGCCTGAGGCGCCCGGTGAGGCAGAGGATGACGAACTGCGCATCATTGCTGCCGAAGGCGATGAGAACGCAGGGGCTGTTGCCGGCGACGATACTGGAAATGGCGAAGGTGAGCTGTCAACCGCCCTGGAAGAGCTTGACCGCGTTGAGCGTGACCGAGACGAAATGTCTGAGCGCGTGGTGGAGCTGGAAGAGCAGGTTGAGACCATGGAGGAGCTGATAGAGCTCAAGGACGACCAGCTCGCTGAGATGCAGACGCGCATGGAGGAAATGGAAGAGCGCGAAGCTGAGCTTGCCGAACGAGAAGAAGCCCTGGAAGAAGAGGAAGACGCTGCCGATGTGGCCGCAGCGCCGGAAGCAGATGAACCTGCGCCGGATGAGGAGCCGGTTGAACCGGAGCCGGCTGCTGAGGAAGAGCCCATGCCCACCTCCCTGGGCGGATTCGTCGATCGGATGGTGAATGATCCGCGTTATCAGATTGGTGCCGGTGCGCTGGGGATTGCGCTTCTCGCACTGCTGTGGGCCCTGGCACGCCGGAACGCCGCCCGCGAGGAGGCTTTCTATGATCAGATCAGGGATGTCTCCGGCGACGATGAAGGTGATGATGTACTGGATTTCGGAGATGAGGAAGACGTCGCCGAAGAGGGTGAAGGTGCAGACGCTGATAGCGACGGGGAGCAGCCAGAAGATGATGTTCTGGCCGAGGCCGATTTCTATATGGCCTATGGACGCACTGATCAGGCAGTACAGCACCTTGAGGAAGCGATTTCCCGGGAGCCCAGCCGAGCCGATCTTCGCCTGAAACTGCTTGAGACCTATGCCCAGAGTGGTGACTCGGAAAGCTTCGAGAAACAGTACCGTGAGCTGGGTGCGCTGGGCGATGAGGAAGTCATTCAGCAGGCAGATGAGCTGCGCGAAAACATCGGGGGTGATTCTGACCTGAGCATCGATGATCTTGCTGAGGAGCTCAAGACCAGCAGTGGATCGGAAGAGGCGCCCGCTGATGGCTTCTCATTTGCTGATGAGGATACGCAGGATGACCTCGGGGTTGAATGGGATCTTGATGAAACGTCGGAAACGCCAGACACCAGTGCCGATGGACTGGCAGAAGATGAAGCGGGAGGGGACAGTCAGGAAGCATCTGAAGACTTCTCCGATCTTGGCTTCTCACTGGATGATCTGGAACTTGAAGACGATAGCCCCGACGAAACCGGCTCGCAGGAGACGACCGACGAGGGCGAGCTGAGTGAGGATGACCTGGCATCACTGGATCTGGGCGAAGATGACCTGGAGCAGAGTGGCGAAACCGACCTCGAAGAACCGATTCTGGACGTTCAGGGATTGCAGGATGAATCGGAGTCGGAAGCCGCTGAAGAGACGGAGGAAGATCCAGGCGATGCGATAGAGTTCGAAGCACCTGAACTGGGGACTGGCGAGACCGCTGAAGAGCCGGAAATCGAGCTGGCGGATAGCGACTCGGATGAGCAGTTGGGCGCTGCTCCAGAAGCAGAGCCTGCGCCAGAGGAGCTGGAGTCGGCCACCGATGAGTCGCTGGAATCGCCGTCGGCGGAGTCGGTACTTGAAGCTACTGAGTCGGACGAGTTCGATGAGTCCTTCCTGGACGAGCTGGACGCGGAACTGGAGAAAGTTACAGAAGAGGAGCAGGAGGGCTCTGAGCCCTCCGGGACCGCCGAGACACCGGGCGAGCTGGATGAGCTTGAGCTGGATGTGTCAGATGAAGATCTGTCGCTGATGGACGAGGTGGCCAGTGAAGGTGACGCGCCCGGGTCGGAGGAGGAAGTGTCCGCGCCTTCGGACCAGGAAGGTGATGGAGTTCTGGAACTCGAACCGGGTGAATCGGATGAGCTGGGCACTGTGTCCGCCGAGGAGTCCGAGGCGCTTCAGGATGATGACCTTGGTCTGGACGACTCAGCTTTCGCGCCGGAAGCGGAACCTGCTGAGCCTGATACGGCTTCTTCCGAGCAGGAAGCTGAGCCCGAGTCCGACTTCGGTGACCTTGAGGTTGAGGATGGCGAGCTGGACGACTCCATTCTGGAGCAGGCTGAGGCGGCCGTCGCTGGCGATGCAGAGCAGGCCGCCGATGATGGCGACGCTGAAGCCGCATCTGATGAGGATGAGTTCGATTTCCTGGAAGGCACTGACGAAGCCGGAACCAAACTCGACCTTGCCCGCGCCTATGTGGAAATGGGCGACGCGGATGGTGCCCGGGATATTCTCGAGGAGGTCGCCAAGGAGGGCAGTGATTCACAGAAGGAAGAAGCCCAGCGTCTTCTGAAGGACATCTGACTCTCTCCTCAATGGTGAGCGGCGCCGGGCCCTTGTGGCCCGGCGCCTTTGTTTGCGGTTATACTCGCGCCTGTTTCAGTCAGTCACCCCTAGTCACTGAGGAACCTGCGTGCTCCGCGAGTCTCCAGAACTGTCGCCAGATATCGCGGTCGGGCCCGGACGGGTGGCGCTGGTCATCGAGTATGACGGTGCCGGTTTCCACGGCTGGCAGTATCAGAAAGGCAAGGTGCGCACCATCAGCGGTGTGCTCCACCAGGCCGTAGCCAAAGTGGCCAATCATCCGGTTGAGCTGGTCTGCGCCGGGCGTACGGACGCTGGCGTTCATGCCAGCTACCAATTGGTCCATTTCGACACCTCCGTGTCCCGGCCGCTGCGCTCCTGGGTGCTTGGCATCAACACCAATCTGCCCGACGATGTGCGTATTCACTGGGCAGGCACCGTACCCGATGAGTTCAGCGCCCGGTTCTCCGCGACCAGCCGACGTTACCGCTACCTGATGCTCAGTCAGACCACGCCGACAGCGCTGCTGCGCAACCAGGTCAGCTGGACCCACCATCCACTGGACGGTCCGGCCATGGACCGCGCCGGCCAGTGTCTGGTGGGTGAGCAGGATTTTTCGGCGTTCAGGGCTGCGGGCTGTCAGGCCAGCACGCCCTGGCGCGAAGTGACGGCAATCAGTGTGTATGAGCGGGGTCCTTTTCTGGTGCTGGATGTGGAGGCCAATGCCTTTCTCCATCACATGGTGCGTAACATCGCGGGAACACTGATGCGTGTGGGCACCGGCGAGGCGGACGAAGGGTGGCCTCAGCGGGTGCTGGCAAGCCGGGATCGGCGCGAAGCGGGCATCACGGCGCCACCCCAGGGGCTCTATCTGATTGACGTGTACTATCCACAGTACCCGGATCTGCCCCGGCCGAGGCTGGGGCCGGCGCTTGTGATGGCGATGGATGGCGACAGTGCTGGTTCCCGGGGGAATGCAGGGCGTAATCTGTAGGAAGTATTGAGTGGATAGGGGGAGTGCAGTGTCACGCACACGGATCAAGATCTGCGGAATCACCCGCCCCGGCGATGCCATCAACGCCGCTGAGGCAGGCGCTGACGCCATCGGGCTGGTATTCTACGCAGCCAGCAGCCGAGCCGTGTCCATCGCGCAGGCTCGGGAAATCGCTCAGGCAGTGCCGCCTCTGGTGACCCTGGTCGGACTCTTTGTGAATCATGACGCCAAGGCCGTTCGCGGGATCTGCGACCAGGTCCCGCTGGATCTGCTGCAGTTTCACGGCGACGAGACGGCTGCTTTCTGTGATCAGTTCGCTCAGCGCTGGATACGCGGGGTGCGTGCCCGGGACCCGGAGGTGGTGGAATCCGCTTTCGATACCTATCATAGGGCGTCTGGAATCCTGATGGATGCGTACAATCCTGACCGCTATGGCGGTACGGGCACCACATTCAACTGGGACTGGTTACCCTCAAACCCACCCCGACCGCTGATTCTGGCTGGGGGGCTGACGCCGGACAACGTCGCCGGGGCCGTGTCACAGGTCCGGCCCTGGGCAGTTGACGTCAGCGGGGGCGTGGAAGACTCTCCCGGTATCAAGAGTGCCGAACTCATGCAGCAATTTGCCCGAGAGGTAGACCGTGGCTATAAAACTGACTGAAGAGATGCTGAAAGGTTTTCCGGATGCCCGGGGCCATTTCGGAGACTATGGCGGGCGATTCGTCTCCGAAACCCTGATTGATTCGTTGGAACACCTGCAGGCGGAGTACGAGCGCCTGAAGGATGATCCCCGGTTTCTGGATCGTTTCAACAAGGATCTGAGCGACTATGTGGGGCGGCCGACGCCGCTTTACCTGGCCGAGCGCCTGACCCGGGAAAACGGCGGCGCCCAGATCTGGCTCAAGCGCGAAGACCTGTGTCACACAGGCGCGCACAAGGTCAACAACACCATTGGCCAGGCGCTTCTGGCGCACTTCCTGGGCAAGCCCCGGGTCATTGCTGAGACCGGGGCCGGCCAGCATGGAGTGGCAACGGCCACGGTTGCAGCGCGCCTTGGACTCAAGTGCAAGGTGTTCATGGGCGCCGAAGACGTGCGCCGTCAGGCTCTGAACGTCTACCGTATGCGTTTGCTGGGCGCCGAAGTGCAGGCTGTGGACAGCGGCACACGCACGCTCAAGGACGCCATGAACGAGGCCCTGCGCGACTGGGTCACCAACGTGGATGACACCTTCTACATCATCGGCACCGTGGCCGGCCCACATCCCTACCCGCAGATGGTGCGGGATTTCCAGTCAGTGATCGGCCGCGAGACCCGCGCCCAGCACCTGGAGAAGACCGGCAAGCTGCCGGACGCGTTGGTGGCCTGTGTCGGTGGCGGCTCCAACGCCATCGGCCTGTTCCATCCTTTCCTGACCGATGAGTCCGTGGATATCTATGGCGTGGAAGCCGGTGGCCACGGTATCGAGACGGGCGAGCACGCAGCGCCGCTGAGTTCCGGTCGCCCGGGTGTGCTGCATGGCAACCGTACCTATCTGATGGAAGATGAGAACGGCCAGATTGCCGGTACCCATTCCATTTCCGCAGGCCTGGATTACCCGGGTGTCGGGCCCGAGCATTCCTGGCTCAAGGACATTGGCCGGGCCAGTTATGTGTCCGTGACCGACGATGAGGCCATGGATGCCTTCCGCACGCTGACGGCGGTGGAGGGCATCATGCCGGCGCTGGAAACTGCCCATGCGGTGGCCTATGCGCTGAAACTGGCGCGCACCATGAGCCCGGAGCAGTCCATTGTCATCAATCTGTCAGGACGGGGCGACAAGGACATCATGACCGTCGCTGAACTGGACAACATCGAATTTTGAGCAGGGGAGTTTGAATGAGCCGAATTCAGGGCGTGCTGTCGGGGCTCAAGGCCCAGGGTCGAAAAGCGCTGATTCCCTATATCACCGCCGGTGACCCGGACAAAGAGGAAACACTGGCGATCATGCACACGCTGGTGGCGGCCGGCGCCGACATCATCGAGCTGGGGGTGCCGTTTTCCGATCCCATGGCCGATGGGCCAGTCATCCAGAAGGCCTGTGAGCGGGCCCTGGCCAAAGGCTGTTCATTGCGGGATGTGATTGGGATTGTTCGCCGGTTCCGTGAGCACGACACCACAACGCCTGTGGTGCTGATGGGCTATCTCAATCCGATTGAGGCCATGGGCGCTCAGGCGTTCATTGACGCCGCTGCCGATGCCGGCGTGGATGGTTTGCTGGCGGTGGATCTGCCGCCGGAAGAAGCCGATCTCATCGTCCCGGCGCTGAAGGCCCGGGAAATGGATGCCGTTTTCCTGCTCTCGCCAACCACATCGGATCAGCGTATACGAATGGTCAGTGAACACTGTTCGGGATATGTCTATTATGTGTCTCTGAAGGGCGTGACCGGTTCGGCTGAGATTGATGCCTCGGCTGTGGAGCAGCGGGTCAATCACATCCATGAGCTGACCGAACTGCCTGTGGGTGTGGGTTTTGGCATCCGCGACGCCAAAACCGCCGCTGCCGTGGGCAGTGTCTCGGACGCTATTATTGTGGGCAGCGTCATTGTGAGCTGCATCAGCGAGTATCCAGAGGGTGGTCAGGCCCTGCATGACGCGTTGACACAGCTGGTGCGTCCGCTGCGCGAGAGTCTTGATTCATAACAAGGGAGCCCAACCATGAGCAGCTGGCTCGACAAGATTATGCCAAGCATGATCCGTTCGGACGCGCAGCAGCGTTCAACGGTCCCCGAAGGATTGTGGAAGAAGTGTCCCAAGTGTGATGCCTTTCTCTACCGCCCTGAGCTGGACAGAAATCTGAGTGTCTGCCCCAAGTGCAACCACCACATGCGTGTTGCGGCCCGGCGTCGACTGGAGATCTTTCTGGATGATGCGCAGCATGTGGAGATCGGCGCGCATCTGGAGCCTGTAGACCGACTCAAGTTCAAGGACACCCGCCGCTACAAGGAGCGCCTGAGCCAGGCCCAGAAAAGCACCGGGGAAAAGGACGCATTGGTGGCCATGGCTGGCAGTGTTCAGGGTATTCCCGTGGTCGCGGTCTCCTTCGAGTTCAATTTTCTGGGTGGCTCCATGGGGGCTGTCGTCGGGGAAAAGTTTGTCCAGGCAGTGAACCTCTGCATTGAGCAGCAGGTGCCTCTGGTGTGCTTCTCTGCCAGTGGTGGCGCGCGCATGCAGGAGGCGATCATCTCCCTTATGCAGATGGCCAAGACGGCGGCAGCGCTGGAAAAACTCAAGGCGCAGGGGCTGCCGTTCATATCCGTATTGACCGACCCGGTCTTCGGGGGCGTGTCGGCGAGCCTGGCCATGCTGGGGGATCTCAACATTGCCGAGCCCTATGCCCTGGTTGGTTTTGCCGGTCCCCGGGTGATCGAGCAGACCGTGCGCGAGAAATTGCCCGAGGGCTTTCAGCGCAGCGAGTTCCTGCTGGAGCATGGCGCCATTGACATGATCGTCACACGGGGTGAGATGCGTGAGCGTATCTCGCATTTGCTGGCCAAGATGCAGAATCTGCCCGAACCAGCCCCGGATGACGATGACAGCAGTGAACAACCGGCCGAGGCTCTGGATGAACCTGAGTCCTGAGGCTGACGCGACGCTTTCGGAGTGGCTCGATTACCTGGCAAGCATCCACTCCATGGAAATCGAGCTGGGCCTGGAGCGGGTTCTGCTGGTCTACCGCCGGTTGCTCCCCAGGCGGAGCAGCGCCCGTGTGGTGACCGTTGCCGGCACCAACGGGAAAGGCAGCACTGTCCATGCCCTGGAGCGGCTGTTGCGCTCAGAAGGGCGCACAACCGGTGCCTATACCTCTCCCCACATTGAACACTTCAATGAGCGAATGCGCATCAACGGCACTGACGTTTCGGACAGCGACATCATCGAGGCGCTGCGGGCCGTGGAGCAGGCACGCCAGTCCACTGCGCTGACTTATTTTGAGTTCACTACCCTGGCAGCGCTCTGGCTGTTTGAGCGGCGGGGGCTTGAGTATTGTTTGCTGGAAGTGGGGCTCGGTGGGCGCCTGGATGCGGTCAATATCGTCGATCCGGATCTGGCCATCATCACCAGTGTGGACTTGGATCACACCCAGTGGCTGGGTGAGGACCGCGACCGCATCGGTTTTGAAAAAGCCGGCATTCTCAGGCCTGAAATGCCCGCGCTTTTCGGTGATCCGGAGCCTCCGGACTCAGTACTGCAGCAGGCGAGGGCGCAGCGCGTCGAACTTCGGGTTCTGGGGCGTGATTTCGGGCTGGGCGAAGATGGGGTCATGCTGGATGGGCCGGCAGGCGCGCAAATGGTGCCCTCAACTGGAGAAAAGCCCTCACCGGGCCAGATTACAGCGCTGCAGGCTTTTCTCGATCTTGGTTTTGCGGTCACCGCCCGGACACTGGAGACACTGCTCGCAGCGCCAGGAGTGCCCGGGCGGTTTGAGTGTATCACCGGGGAACCCGAACTCGTTCTGGACGTTGGCCACAATCCCCATGCCGCACGCTGGCTGGCCCAGCGGCTGCAGGAGCGTGTCTCCACGGGGCGAATCATTGGCGTCTACGCAGCACTCACCGATAAGGACGTGGCAGGGGTTGCCGCAGCGCTCAGCAATGAGGTCAGTCACTGGTGTCTTGCGGGGCTGACGGAACCACGGGGACTGTCTGCGGATGAATTGGCTGCACGTCTGTCCGGAGTGCTGCAGGAGGCAGCTGTAAGCACCAGCCAGACCGTTGGCGAGGCGCTCAACAGGGCCTTCGCCATGGCGGAACCCTCTGATCGGGTTCTGGTTTTTGGATCCTTTCACACCGTAGCAGAAGCCCGCCGCTGGCTTGAGTAGCGCTAATCAGCGGATGCGGGTTACACTCTGAGCATCATTCCCGAGCCAAGAGGACTGAGATTGGACGGATTCAAACAGCGGATCGTCGGGGCGGTCATCATTGTAAGTCTGGCAGTGATTTTTGTGCCCATGCTCTTTGATGAGCCCCACGAAGAGCGTGAACGACAGGATCTGGATATCCCGGAAGAACCGGATTTTCCGGAAGTCCGGATGGATGAGCCCCAGGAACCGGAGATGAGCGAGCCGGAAGAGGCGGTGGAGCCACCAACGGCGGACGTTGATCCACCGGAGGAGCCCGCCGAATCGGAGCCTGAGCCTGCTCCAGAGCCGAATGAGGCTGCTCAGGAGCCGGAGCCGGAGCCGGAGCCAGAGATGGAGCCGGAGCCTTTTGATGAAGATGAGGTGGCCGCTTTCGAGGAGCAGCAGCAAGAGCCAGACACCGGTGCGCCGGACAGCAGCGAGCTGGAAGGCAGCTATCTGGTTCAGCTTGGCAGCTTTGGCAGCGCTGAAAATGCTCGGGCACTGCGGGATCGTGTCAGGGAGGAAGGTATGGAGGCCTATACCGAATCCGTCTCCCGTGACGACGAAACGCTGAATCGGGTCTATGCCGGCCCTTTCCTGGACAAAGCTGATGCCGAGTCAGCGAAAGAGCGACTGGATGAGGTCTTCGAACTGCAGACGATGGTGATTAGTGGTGGTGATTGAGGCCATTGCCGGTCCTGTGGTTTGGCGGACGGGTGATTCCTGCTAGAATCCGCGCTCTGACTGCTCAAGTGAAGGCTTTTGGATGGAAGCGCTGATCTGGATCGACTGGGTCATTATCGGCATTATCGGGATATCGACCCTGATCAGCCTGAAACGTGGATTCGTGCGCGAAGCCATGTCCCTGGTGATCTGGGTTGGTGCCTTCATCATAGCCCGCACCTTTCATCCCAATATGCAGGCCCTGCTGGAAGGTACCGTGGAAACACCCATGGTGCGACTTGTGGCGGCGTTTGCCATTCTGTTCTTTGGCACACTGCTGATCGGTGCCATCGTCAATAACGCCCTGGGCCAGCTCATCCGGATCACAGGGCTGTCAGCAACCGACCGCGTCCTGGGGACCTTTTTTGGACTCGCCCGGGGGGTGCTTGTTGTGGTGGTGGCCCTGGCGTTGCTGAGGATGACACCGGTGACGGAGGATACCTGGTGGCGCGAATCGGCCACCGTCGGTGAGTTCGTCCGCGTGGAGGAATGGTCCAGAGACGTACTGGGTGATGACATTGAGCAGTTTCTGCCTGGCACTGAAGACGAACAGCAGCCCTCACAGGACATGGACGAGACAGTGCGCGATGGCGCTCAGCAACTGATGGAGCAGCGGATACGGGAGGAGTTCCCGGAGGATATGGATGCACAAACCTCATCAAATTCGGAGTAACAGCACTCAATGTGTGGAATAGTCGGAATCGTTGGTGCCACCCATGTGAATCAGGCACTGTATGACGCACTGACCGTCCTCCAGCACCGGGGGCAGGATGCGGCAGGCATCGTCACCTTTCAGGATGAACGGTTTTTTCTGCGTAAGGACAACGGGTTGGTGCGGGATGTTTTTCGCAGCCGTCATATGCGTCGTCTGGTGGGCAATGTGGGGATCGGCCACGTCCGCTACCCGACAGCCGGCACCTCCAGCTCGGCCGAGGCGCAGCCGTTCTACGTGAACAGCCCCTATGGGATTACCCTGGCCCATAACGGCAACCTCACCAATGCCGAGGAGCTGGCCGAGGATATCTTCCGTTCGGATCTGCGTCACATCAACACCAATTCGGACTCGGAGGTGCTGCTTAACGTCTTCGCCCATGAGCTCCAGAAAATGGGCAAGCTGCATCCCACCAAGGAAGAGATCTTTGAGGCGGTGCGGGCGGTTCATCGGCGCGCACGCGGTGCCTATGCCGGCATTGCGATGATCACCGGCTACGGTATTGTTGGCTTTCGTGATCCCAATGGCATCCGTCCGGCCTGTTTCGGCAAGCGTGAGACCGAGGACGGAACCGAATACATGATCGCCTCTGAGAGTGTGGCACTGGCCTCCCAGGGTTTTGAGCTCATCCGTGACATTGCTCCGGGCGAGGCGGTCTATATCGAAACCGACGGGTCGCTCTATACCGAGCAGTGTGCCGAGTATTCCGAGCTGCATCCCTGTATTTTCGAACACGTGTACTTTGCCCGTCCTGACTCCATCATCGACAACATTTCCGTCTACAAATCACGCTTGAGAATGGGTGAGGCTCTGGCCAGCAAGATTCTGCGAGAGCGCCCGGACCACGACATTGACGTAGTCATCCCGATTCCCGACACCAGCCGCACCTCAGCATTGCCGCTGGCCTATGACCTGGGTGTGAAGTTCCGGGAAGGGCTGATCAAGAATCGCTACATCGGCCGCACCTTCATCATGCCTGGGCAGAAGATGCGCAAACGCTCGGTGCGCCAGAAGCTCAATCCGATTGACCTGGAGTTCCGGGGCAAAAACGTGCTGCTGGTGGATGACTCCATAGTGCGTGGCACTACCTGTCAGGAAATCATTCAGATGGTGCGCGATGCCGGGGCCAACAAGGTCTACTTTGCCTCAGCAGCGCCTCCCGTGCGCTACCCCAACGTCTACGGCATCGACATGCCCGCCGCTTCCGAGCTGATCGCCCACGGGCGGACCGAACAGGAAGTGCAGGAGCTGATCGGGGCGGACTGGCTGATCTATCAGGAGCTGGACGATCTGATTGAGTGTGCGCGTGAGGGCAATGACCGGATTGAGCAGTTCGACTGCTCGGTGTTTGATGGCAGCTACGTCACCGGCGATGTGGACTCGGGCTACCTTCAGCGTCTGGAGCGTGACCGCAGTGACGCCAATAAGCAGCACAAGCCAGAGAAGGAAACTCTGGCTGACAATGGCGTGATCGATATCCATAACGACGAGTAATTCCATGAGCAAGCGCCAGAACAACGAGATACCGCATCCGGATCTGACCGGCGCACGCCCGGAGACGCTGGCAGTGCGTGCGGGCCAGCACCGCACAGCGGAGCTTGAGCACAGTGAGGCGATCTTTCCCACCTCAAGCTTTGTCTACAACAGCGCGGCCCAGGCGGCAGCACGTTTTGCCGGTGATGAGCCGGGTAACATCTACTCGCGCTTCACCAATCCAACCGTGCAGATGTTTGAGGAGCGGATTGCCGCGCTGGAAGGCGGTGAGCGGGCTGTGGCGACCTCTTCCGGTATGGCCGCGGTGCTTGCCACCATGATGGCACTGCTTCAGCAGGGCGACCATGTGATCTGCTCTCGAGGGGTGTTTGGTACCACCACGGTGCTGATGCAGAAGTACATGGCCCGGTTCGGCGTGGAGACCACCTTCGTGGATCTCACCGACATGGCGCAGTGGCGTGATGCGCTGCGCCCGGAAACACGCATGCTGTTTCTGGAAACACCGTCCAATCCGCTGTGCGAAGTGGCCGACATCAGTGCGCTGGCCGAGCTGGCCCACAGCAATGAGGCACTTTTGGCCGTGGACAACTGCTTCTGCACACCAGTGTTGCAGCAACCCTTCCGTTTTGGCGCCGACCTAGTCATCCATTCCGCCACAAAATACCTGGACGGGCAGGGGCGCTGTGTCGGTGGTGTCGTGGTCGGCAGCGACCTGCTGATGGAAGAGGTCTACGGCTTTCTGCGCTCCGCCGGACCCACCATGAGCCCCTTCAATGCCTGGGTGTTCCTCAAGGGCCTGGAAACGCTGTCGCTGCGCATGAAAACGCATTCAGAGAATGCCTCACAGGTGGCGGCCTGGCTGCGCCAGCGTCCGGAGATAGCGCAGGTGTTCTTTGCCGGGCTGGAAGACCACCCCCAGCATGAGCTGGCGAACAGGCAGCAGAGCGGTCCCAGCGGCGTCCTGTCGTTTCTGGTGCACGGTGGCCGGGAAGCGGCCTGGCAGTTCATCGACGGGCTCAACCTGTTCTCCATCACCGCCAACCTGGGTGATGCCAAAAGCACGGTGACCCACCCGGCCACCACCACCCACGGTCGCCTGTCCGATGAAGAAAAGGTAAAAGGCGGTATCGCCGAGAATCTGGTAAGACTGTCCATCGGGCTTGAATCGCCGGAGGATCTGATCGACGATCTGCAGCAGAGCTTTGATCGGATCCAGTGACCTTTTCATGGGCGCTTTATCTGGAAAATCAAAGTGGTAAATGTATTACTTGGGGAAACACCTTAAATAAGGCCTATGGCGAATTCCAAAGCGGGCTCCGCGACTCAGACCGGTGACAAACAACACCGTTTCCAGCAGCTTCTGGCCCAGGGGGGCAGGGAAGGGGCGCTGATCGGGCTGATCGCCCTCTGTGCGTTTCTGGTCATGGCCCTGGTGTCCCACGACCCGGGCGATCCGGGCTGGGCCAGCATCGGTCATCAGACGGAAGCGAGCAACCATGCGGGCCGGAGCGGTGCCTGGATCTCGAGTCTGCTGTTCACACTCTTTGGTGAGCTGGCTTACCTGTTCCCTTTGTTGATTGGCTATTACGCCATCCTCATCTACCGGCGGCGTAGCGGTGCCTTTGAATTCCACTGGCCGCTTTTTATCCTGCGTACGGGTGGTTTTGTCCTGCTGCTGCTCTCCGGCACCGGTCTTTTTGCGCTTTATTCATTTTTCGGCCTCAACCCCGAATCCGGGGGCATCCTGGGGGATGAGATCGGCACCGCCATGGTGGCCGTCATGAACCTTCCGGCGACCACCGTGGTGCTGGTGGCGATCTTCCTGTTTGCCATGACACTGTTCACCGGATTGTCCTGGATGCGCCTGGTCGATGGCATTGGCCAGTTGACGCTGATCGTAACGGCCCAGATTGCGCGCGTATTCAGGGCGCTCAGCGGGGGCGACGCCGAGGCCCGGGAGCAGGCACGGCAGGCTAAAGAGCAGAAGCGGGAAGCGAAACAGGCTGCCAAGGCTCAGGCGGCGGCGGAAAAAGCCCAAGCCCGTGAGCCAGAGCCACCGCTGATCCGTGACCGGGTTGAGCCTGAGGCGAAACCGGGGCTTGTGGAACGCCTCTGCAGAGGCATTACGGGGATCTTCCGTCGCCGCTCCGGGGGCGAGGGCGGGAAACGCCAGGAGCCGGTACTTGCCGATGAATCCGGCTCTGTACCGGAGCTGCCTACGCTCAGTGCGGACAAGTCGGACTCGCCCAAGCCATCCGCCAGGAAAGCATCAGCCGAAGCGAGTGAGGCGGAAGCGCCGGCAGTGAAGATCTCACCGTTCAAGAAGAAGAAAGCGAGCAACGAGGGCGAGCCCAGTAAACGCGCGGCCCGGGAAAAGCAGGGAAAACTCTTTGATGATGGCAGCGCAGTACCGCCCATCAGCCTGCTGGACCCGCCGGACCCGAACAAGAAAAAGGGTTACTCCACGGATTCACTCCAGCATATGTCGCGGTTGCTGGAAGAGAAGCTGGCGGATTTCGGGGTCAGCATCGAAGTGGTGGAGGTCAATCCCGGCCCGGTCATCACCCGCTTTGAAATCAAGCCCGCAGCCGGTGTGAAGGTCAGCCGCATCACCAACCTGGCCAAGGACCTGGCCCGTTCTCTGGCGGTCACCAGTGTGCGGGTGGTGGAGGTCATTCCGGGTAAATCTGTGGTCGGCATTGAGATTCCCAATGAAGAGCGGGAAATGGTGCGCCTGTCCGAGATTCTCTCGGCCAAGGCCTATGACAAGGCCGCCTCACCGCTGACTCTGGCACTGGGCAATGACATTGGTGGCGACCCGGTGGTGGCCAACCTGAGCAAGATGCCCCACCTGCTGGTGGCCGGCACCACCGGCTCCGGCAAGTCAGTGGGTGTGAATGCCATGATCCTGAGCATGCTCCTCAAGGCCACGCCCGAGGAAGTGCGCATGATCATGATTGACCCGAAGATGCTTGAGCTTAATATCTACGAGGGCATTCCGCACCTGCTCGCCCCCGTTGTCACGGATATGAAGGAGGCCGCCAACGCCCTGCGCTGGTGTGTCGCCGAGATGGAGCGCCGCTACAAACTGATGTCTTCCCAGGGGGTGCGCAACGTGGCCGGGTTCAACCGTAAGGTCACGGAAGCCCGTGATGCGGGTGAGCCGATCAGGGATCCACTGTGGGACCCGCAGCAGGCGCTGGACCCGAGCGAAGACGCCCGCCCCGAGCTGGAGCCGCTGCCCTACATCGTAGTGGTGGTCGATGAGTTTGCCGACATGATGATGATCGTCGGCAAGAAGGTGGAAGAGCTGATCGCCCGGATCGCCCAGAAGGCCAGGGCAGCCGGTATCCACCTGATTCTGGCGACTCAGCGGCCCTCGGTGGATGTCATTACCGGCCTGATCAAGGCCAACATACCCACCCGCATGTCCTTCTCGGTCCAGTCCAAGGTGGATTCGCGCACAGTGCTGGATCAGGGCGGGGCGGAGCAGCTGCTGGGTAACGGCGACATGCTCTACCTGGCACCCGGTTCCAGTATGCCGGAACGGGTCCACGGCGCCTTTGTCGATGACGACGAAGTACACCGGGTCGTTGAGGCCTGGAAGAGCCGTGGCGAGGCGGAATACATCGAGGGCGTGCTCAGTGGCGGAGACAGCGACAGCGTTCCCGGTATCGCCGCCATGAACGATGACGACAGCGAGAAGGATGCGCTCTTTGATGAGGCCGTCGCCTATGTGACAGAAAGCCGCCGTGCCTCCATTTCCTCCGTACAGCGTAAATTCAAGATAGGTTACAACCGGGCGGCCAACCTGGTGGAAGCCATGGAAGCGGCCGGCGTCGTCAGTGCCGCCGGCCACAATGGCAGCCGTGAAGTGCTGGCCGCACCCCCACCCAAGGACTGATGCCCATGATGAATCGAATTGTGATGATCGCTCTGCTTCTGGCGTTCGCCATTCCTGCTCAGGCGGACAGCAAGGCCGAAGCGGAGAAGCTCAGCGAGCTGCTGTCGGATTACCGCACCTATCAGGCCTCCTTTTCCCAGTACGTGACCGACCCCAGCGGCGATCGGGTTCAGGAAACCCACGGCGAGCTCAAGGCCCGGCGCCCGGGTGAGTTCTTCTGGCATGCGGAACCGCCCATGGAGCAGAAGATTGTGACCAGTGGCGACGAGGTCAAGGTCTATGACCCGGATCTGATGCAGGTAACCATCTATCCCATGGACGAGCGTCTGTCCTCAACTCCGGCGCTGCTGCTCTCCGGTGAGGTGGTGGACCTTGAGAAGTCCTTCCACATCAAACACGAAGAGGAAAACGGCGACGAAGAGCGCTTCATTCTTGAACCGGTGGATCAGGACTCGCTCTTTCTGGAGCTGATCATGGAATTCGAGGATGGCGTGCTGCGCCAGATGCGTCTGCATGATTCGCTGGACCAGCACAGTCGTCTGGTGTTCAGTGACATCGTGCTCAATGAGGACATTGATGATGATGTGTTTGATCTGGACATCCCCGATAACGTTGACGTGCTGAGGAACGAGGGTCAGCCCTGATGCAGCAGGGGCTTTTTGCCAGCTCGGTGAGTCGGCACCAGCCCCTGGCGGCGCGCATGCGCCCCCGTCAGCTTACGGACTATGTCGGCCAGACCCATCTGGTGGGCGAGGGGAAGCCACTTCGGGCGGCGGTGGAGGAGGAACAGCTCCACTCCATGATCCTCTGGGGGCCGCCCGGCACCGGCAAGACCACCTTCGCCCGACTGCTGGCGGAACAGGCCTCAGTGTACTTCGAAACCCTCTCGGCGGTGCTGAGCGGGGTCAAGGACATTCGCGCGGCCGTGGAGGCGGCTCGGCAACGGCGCCAGAGCACCGGTCAGGACACGCTGCTGTTTGTGGACGAGGTGCACCGCTTCAACAAGTCCCAGCAGGATGCCTTTCTGCCGCACATTGAGGATGGCACCGTCATCTTCGTAGGGGCTACCACTGAAAATCCCTCTTTCGAGCTCAACAGTGCGCTGCTGTCACGGACCCGGGTCTATGTGCTCAGGGATCTCACCGAAGACGACCTGGCCTGCCTGATTGAGCGCGCTATCGAGGCCCCTGAAGGACTCAATGGCGGCGTGCGGGTCTCTGATGAGCTGAAGGCGGCCATGGCAAGGGCAGCCGATGGTGATGCACGCCGGGCGCTGAATATCCTGGAGGTGGGCTCGGATCTGGCCGAAGAGCGGGATGACGGCGTCCCGGAAATCACCGAGGAGGTGCTGCAGCAGGTGCTGCAGAGTTCCCTGCGTCGCTTCGACAAGGGCGGTGACGTCTTCTATGACCAGATTTCGGCGCTGCACAAGGCGGTGCGGGGCTCCGATCCGGATGGGTCGCTGTACTGGATGTGCCGGATGCTGGACGGCGGCTGCGACCCGTTGTATGTTGCACGCCGTCTGGTGCGCATCGCCAGTGAGGACATCGGCAATGCCGATCCCCGGGCGCTGTCACTGGCCATGGAATGCTGGGACGTAATGGAGCGTCTTGGCAGCCCGGAAGGAGAGCTGGCGCTGGCCCAGGCGGTGACCTATCTGGCCATGGCCCCCAAGAGCATTGGCGTCTATCGGGCTTACAATGAGTGCATGGCGATGATCCGCCGGGATCAGGATCGCGAAGTGCCAGTGCACCTGCGTAATGCGCCCACCAAACTGATGAAAGAGCAGGGCTATGGGGACGAATACCGTTACGCCCATGATGAACCTGAGGCTTTCGCGGCCGGGGAGTGTTACCTGCCGGAGGCGCTGGCTGGAACCCGGTTCTACGAGCCGGCGCCGCGTGGACTGGAAGCAAAGCTGGCTGAAAAACGCGCCTATCTGGATCGGCTCAACCGTGAGAGCAACCGGCAGCGATACCCCGGACAGCACGACGGTTGAGCCCGAAAAACGAGCATAAGACACACAACAGGTTACCACCATGCTAGACCCGAAACTGGTGCGTTCCGAGCCCGAGGAAGTGGCCCGGAAACTGGCACGTCGCCATTATGAACTCGATTTGGACCGTGTCCGCGAGCTGGAAACGAGGCGCAAGGATCTGCAGAGCCGTACCGAGGAGCTGCAGAGCGAGCAGAACCGGCGTTCCAAGGCCATCGGCGCGGCCAAGAAGCAGGGCGAGCCGATCCAGCCGCTGCTGGATGAAGTCGAATCCCTGAAGCAGCAGCGCGGCGATGCGGAAGACCAGCTGCGCGCACTGCAGGCTGAGCTGAACGATTTCCTCCAGGGCATTCCCAATGTGCCTGACGACGATGTGCCGGAAGGTGAAAGCGAGGACGACAACGTTGAGATCCGCCGCTGGGGCGAGGTGCCGCAGTTTGCGTTTGAGCCGAAGGATCATGTGGATCTGGGCGCGGCGCTTAACGGGCTCGATTTTGAGACCGCCGCCACCATTGCCCGCTCACGATTCGCGGTCATGCAGGGTCAGGTGGCGCGACTGCACCGGGCGCTGACCCAGTTCATGCTGGATCTGCACACCCAGGAGCACGGCTACATCGAGACCTACCTGCCGTATCTGGTCAACAGTGAGAGCCTGATGGGCACCGGCCAGCTTCCCAAGTTTGAGGAGGATCTGTTCCGCATCGAGGGGGATAAGGACCTGTACCTGATTCCCACGGCGGAAGTACCGGCCACCAACATGGCCCGCGACAGCATTCTCACACCAGAGCAGCTGCCCATGAAAAGAGTCTGTCACACGCCCTGTTTTCGCAGTGAAGCCGGCGCCTATGGCAAGGACACTCGGGGTATGATTCGCCAGCATCAGTTCGAGAAGGTGGAGCTGATCCACATTGTCCGCCCCGATCAATCGGAGCAGGCCCTGGAGGCGCTCACCGGGCACGCCGAGACCATACTGCAGCGTCTGGGGCTGCCTTACCGTGTGGTGACGCTGTGTGGCGGCGACATGGGCTTTGCTGCCGCCAAGACCTACGACATCGAGGTGTGGCTGCCGGGTCAGTCCGCCTACCGCGAGATCTCCTCCTGTAGCAACACCCGGGATTTCCAGGCCCGCCGACTCAAGGCCCGCTGGCGCAATCCGGAAACCGGCAAACCGGAGCTGGTGCATACGTTGAACGGTTCCGGGCTGGCCGTAGGTCGGGCGCTGGTCGCTGTTCTGGAAAACGGACAGCAGCAAGACGGTTCAGTACGGGTTCCTGAAGCGCTGCAGCCCTATATGGGTGGCGTCAGTGTAATTCAGGCCGGTTAACGGTCGGGAGTGAGTAAAGAGGAGACAGGCATGGCTAAGGATGCCGTTGAAGTGCGCCAACAACAATCCGCAGCAAGCGGTGAGGTGTTTCTGGTCGGTGCGGGTCCCGGCGATCCGGATCTGCTCACGGTAAAGGCGGTTCGCCTTCTGGATCAGGCGGATGTGGTACTGCATGACCGGCTCGTGTCCCAGCCCATCATGGACCTGATCAACCCGAACGCTGAAGTGATTCATGTGGGCAAGGCCCGCTCCAACCACAGTGTTCCCCAGGATCAGATCAACCAGATGCTGGTGGACTATGCCAGGCAGGGTAAAACGGTCGTCCGTCTCAAAGGCGGTGATCCCTTCATATTTGGGCGTGGTGGCGAAGAGATTGAGACTCTCGCCGAGCAGGGAGTGGCTTTCCAGGTGGTGCCTGGCATCACGGCGGCTTCCGGCTGTTCCGCCTACGCTGGCATTCCGCTGACCCATCGCGATTACGCCCAGTCGGTGCGCTTTATTACCGGCCATCTCAAAAATGACACCACGGATCTGCCCTGGGCTGATTTTGTCCAGAACAATCAGACGCTGGTGTTCTACATGGGGCTGGTGGGGTTGCCCATCATTGCTGAGCAGCTGGTAGCCCACGGCATGAAAGCGGATATGCCCGTGGCGCTTGTGGCCCGCGGCACCACACCCGAGCAGCAGGTGGTGACAGGTACGCTGAGCACCATCGTGGAACGGGTGGAGAGCGCCCAGGTCCGGGCGCCGACCATCATCATTGTGGGTGAGATCGTGGCGCTGCGTGACCGGCTGCGCTGGATTGAGCAGCCGGCCAGCTGAGTATCAGCTGCGGTGTCGCCGTGGAATGGCGTCACGGAGCTTGTCGCGCATCTCGTTGATGGCCTTCTCCGTGGTGTCCCAGTCAATGCAGGCATCGGTCACTGAAACGCCGTACTTCATCTCGCTCCAGGGACCAATGGACTGCTTGCCCCAGTTGAGATGACTCTCAACCATCAGTCCGATGATGGAGGTGTTGCCCTCCAGGATCTGGTGGGCCACATCCTGCATCACCAGCGGCTGCATGGCCGGGTCCTTATTGGAGTTGGCGTGGCTGCAGTCAATCATGATCGCATTGCGCACGCCCGCCTCCCGCAGCTCTTTCTCACACAGCGCGACATTGACCGAGTCGTAGTTGGGATGGCCTCCGCCACCACGCAGTACGACGTGGCTGTAGGGGTTGCCCTCAGTGCGGGTGACCGCTACCTGGCCATTCTGATCAATACCCAGAAAACTGTGCGGACTGGCGGTGGATTGCATGGCGTTGACGGCCACATCCAGACTGCCGTCCGTGCCATTTTTGAAGCCGATGGCCATGGACAGGCCACTGCTCATCTCCCGATGGGTCTGGGACTCGGTCGTGCGTGCCCCAATGGCGGACCAGGAGATGGTGTCCTGCAGGTACTGCGGCGAGATGGGATCCAGCGCTTCAGTTGCCGTGGGCAGACCCAACTCGGCAATATCAAGCAGCAGTTTGCGGCCCAGTTTCAGGCCGCGCTCGATATCAAATGAGTCGTCCAGGTGCGGGTCGTTGATCAGACCTTTCCAGCCTGTGGTTGTGCGCGGCTTTTCGAAGTAAACGCGCATGACAAGGTAGATGGTGTCGCTGACCTGATCGGCCAGCGCCTTGAGGCGCTTCGCGTACTCCATCGCCGCTTCCGGGTCGTGGATGGAGCAGGGGCCGACCACGATGAACAGACGCGGATCTTTGCCCTCGAGAATGTTGTTGATCGTCTGACGACCCTCAAGCACGGTGCGTCGGGCCGCATCCGTCAGCGGCAGTTCCTCTTTCAGAGCCGCTGGTGTGATCAGAATCTCCTGGTCACGGATGTTGGTGTTTTCGATGTCGTTTTCTGCCATCTCTCTGGAATCCTGTAAGCGATTGGCTGCGTGTCGCTGGATATACTGCGTGAAATGGCGGTCTGATGCAATCCGCTCGAGCTGCGGCTGGCCTGCATCGCAGCGGTGGTTTAAGGTAATTGGGCATCCTCAAACCGGAGCAGTAGTCCGTGAGTCTGATTGAGTCGATTATTACCCAGCTCCGGGTTCCGGATTTGCCGTACCCGGTGAGCCAAAAGGAGTCACCTTCACCCAACCGCTGGCATGAGCAGTTGGCGGAAGCCTGGTCGGCGCAGAGCGACGACACTGTGGTGCAGCATCTCCACGCCCTGGAAGACACCTGGACGGTAAGACAGGTCAATGCCGGCTATCTGGCCGATCGCATCATGAATGTGTTTCTGCGCAGATCGGGCCTGCATCCCGTTCTGATTACGCGCGTTGCGCGTCTGCGGTTCTGGCTGGCGCTGGATCTGGAGGCGCGTGGGCCAGAAGCGGTCAGTGAAGATGCAGTGATCCGCCGTTGGTTGGACAGCCTGGAAGGGCTCAAGGGCTGGTCGCGTACTGGCAGCCGTTCGGACCGTTGGGTCCTGGATCATATGGCGGAAATGGAAGCAGTGGTCACCGAGGCATTCAGGGGCGATGGTGGCGTGGCGCTGCAAAAGTGTGTTGATCAGTGGCTTCAGCGCCTTGAACAACAGACTGAGCGTACGCGTAAAGTCAGGGAGCGCCTCTGGGAGACCGAAAGCGGGGCTGCGGGGCAACGTGCCGCCGAAAATGCGGTGCGTGCGGCACTTGGGCGAACCGGCCGCTCCCGCCAGCTGCCCCGGGAGTTGATTCAGTTCATCGAGGAAGACTGGCGTGGCCTGATGCGGCGCATCGCGCTGGAGCAGGGCCTGGACAGTGACGCCTGGCGTCATGCCTATCGCCTGTTGGAGTGGTTGGTCTGGGTGGGCGATCCGAGCCTGTCGGATCAGGACCGCAACCGGCTGTATCAGGTCGGCGAGCAGTTGGTGGAAAAACTCTCCGGTGTGGTGGAGTCGGTCACTGGCAGAAAGCCGGCATCAGGGCGTTTTGAGGCTGTAGACAGGTTGCTCGTGGCACGACTGCGCGAGCAACCACTGCCGCTCGCCAGCCCTGACTGGGCAGCCTATGATCCGCGCTGGCTGGACCCGCCCTCATCACAGGACCAGGCCGAGGCCGCCCACTGGGTGGATCAATGGTACGTCCAGCGCCATCAGGACCGAGAAATTCGACAGTATTTCTTCGGGTTGCTGCCCGATACGGGGGAGGTGCTCTGGACCAACGAACAGGGCGTGAAGTTGCTCCTTCAACCATTTCCGGAAGTGCGTGATCTGCTCAAGGCCGGTCAGATACAGCATCTCCCGCCATCCTACCGGTTTGGCCAGGTATTGAAGGACACCCTGCGCAGCCTGCATCGGGTTCTGGAATCCCAACAGAAGCAGCGTGAGCAGGCCGTGACCAAGGCTCGGGAACAGGCCGAGGCACTTAAAAAACAGCAGGAAGAGGCCGAGGCCGAGAGATTGCGCGAGCAACAGCGGTTGGAGGAGGAAGCGGCAGCCGAGCGTGCCCAGGCCGAGGCGCTGGTACAGTCCGAACAGGATGAGGCCCGGCGCGCCGAGCATGAGGCGCGTGAGCGTGAGATTCTTGAGCTGGTGGATCAGTTGGAGGCGGGCAGTTGGGTGGAACTTGCACGCAATGGCGAGAAGCAGAAGCTCAAGCTTGCGCTTCGTATCCGAGCCTCAGGAAAACTGGTGTTTGTTGATCGGCTTGGTCTGAATCGCCGTGAAATGAACCGCCTTGATATGGCCAAGCTGATCATGGCCGGAGAGGCGCGGGTACTCAGTGGTGGTGCGGAGTTTGAGGAAACGCTGTCGCGGGTTGTGGGCAGAATGAGAGTAGGGCGATAACCATGTCAGACGATGATCGTGAGCCACTTACGGAATGGGTTCCGCATGAGCAGGACCAGCGCTCAGAATACCGGTTGAGCGGACGGGTGGGTGTGGATCTGCAGGTCGAGGCCGATGACCCTCTGGATGGGGCGCCACCACGTTGGCTGCCCTGCTCGACGCGGGATGTCTCTGCCAGTGGACTCAGCGTGGTCGTGGATGAATGTCTGCCTCAGGGGGCGCTGCTGCCTATTCAGCTGGTGATTGACGGGGAAGCACCGCACCGGCTGATGACGGAAGTGGTCTGGGTCGAGACGCTGGAGGAGAAAAAGCAGTATCGAGTAGGGTTGCGGCTGCTGGAAGGAGACGACACCACTCTGGCGGAATGGAAAGAGACCGTGGCCCGCCTGATGGAGGCCGGCCACTGAGTCTGCTTGATCAGTCTTCGAGTGGGGCCATGGCTGTGTTGCGGAACCCGGCGTCCACGTAAATCACCTCACCGGTAATGCCGCTTGCCATATCGGAACTGAGAAAGGCCGCAGTATTGCCCACCTCATCAGTCGTGACGTTGCGCCGCAGCGGTGTGCGGGCTGCGTTTTCCGACAGCATGCGCCGGAAGCTCTTGATGCCGGAGGCGGCGAGCGTCTTGATCGGGCCTGCTGAGATGGCGTTCACCCGTGTGCCCTCGGGGCCCAGCGAGCAGGCGAGATAGCGCACATTGGCTTCCAGACTGGCTTTGGCCAGGCCCATCACGTTGTAATTGGGCAGAACCAGCTGTGATCCCAGATAGGTCAGGGCGATAATGGAGCCGTTACGCCCCTTCATCAGCGGCCGGGCAGCGCGCGTCAGGGCTGTCAGGCTGTAGGAGCTGATGTCGTGAGCTGTCTTGAAGCCCTCTCGGGAAGTGACTTCGGTGAAATCACCGTCCAGCTCCTCACCCGGCGCGTAGCCGACTGAGTGAACCAGTATGTCCAGCTCCCCCCAGCGCTCTTTCAGCGCAGTGAATACCTGCTCTATCTGGTCGTCGTCAGAGACGTCGCAGGGCAGGACGATGTCCGAGCCCCACTCTGCGGCAAAACCTTCGACGCGGGATTTGAGTTTGTCGGTCTGGTAGGTCAGTGCCAGTTCCGCGCCCTGCTCATGCAGCGCACGCGCGATTCCAGTGGCAATGGAATGTTTACTGGCCACTCCGACCACAAGTGCTTTCTTTCCGTTGAGTATGCCCATGAGTCGCCTCGGTTGAATCAGGGACTGTTGCGAATGTCCACATAGAGTTTCAGTTGTTGACCCGGCTGCAGGTAGTCAGAGGTGCTGACATCGTTCCACCGGGCAATGTCGGAGACGCCGACGTTGAACCGGTTGGCAATACGATCCAGTGAATCTCCGGAACGTACCGTATAGCCGACACGCCGCACCATGCCATCCCTTTCGGAATTCGAGCTGGCGCTTTCCTGGCTGGTCCAGATGGCCAGCTCGTCGCCTGCGCGGATGGGATCACCCGGTGCCATGTTGTTCCAGCTTGCCAGCTCACTGACTGAGACGCCATGATCACTCGCTATGTCCCAGAGTGTATCGCCTGAGCCTACCCGGTAATCAATGCGCTGATCGCTTTCGTTACCGCTTGAAGACTGTCTTGCCTGGCGACGTTTCTGTTCACTGAGTGCATAGAACTCACCGGATTCTCCGGCAACAGGAATCAGCAGGTCCTGTCCTTCACGAAGTACCTGGTCTTGAATGTCATTGCTTTCACGGATCACATCCGGTGTGGTGTTGAAGCGTCTGGCGATGCCTATGAGCGTGTCACCGCTGCTGACGGTGTAGTTCTGCCAGCTGATGCGTTCCTCGGGAGGCACTTCCGCAAGCGCGCTGCGGAAGGTGTCCGCAGAGTCTTTCGGGACCAGAAGTCGGTGGGGACCGTCAGGTGACGTCGCCCAGCGATTGTAGCCCGGGTTCAGGCGGTAAATCTCCTGGACATCAAGTTCCGCCATCTCGGCGGCCTCCGCCAGGTCCATCTGGGAGCCGATGTCCACGACCTCAAAATAGGGCTCGTTCGACATTTCCGGGAGCACGATGCCGTATTTTTGGGGGTCCTCGATGATCTGAGCCAGGGCGATCAGTTTGGGGACATACTGGCGTGTTTCCTGGGGCAGGGCAGACAGACTCCAGTAGTCGGTATCCTGTCCCTGATTTTCATTCGCCCTCATGGCCCGGGCAACCCGGCCCCAGCCCGCATTGTAGGAGGCCAGTGCCAGTTCGTAGTCGCCGTCAAAGCGCTCGGCCAGCTGCTCAAGGTAGCGCAGGGCCCCTTCAGTCGAGGAGATGATGTCGCGACGACCGTCATACCACCAGTCCTGTTCCATACCAAAGGCGCGCCCGGTTTCCGGGATGAACTGCCAGATACCTGAGGCACGACCGTGGGAGTAGGCAAAGGGGTCATAGGCGCTTTCAACAATCGGCAGCAGCGCCAGTTCCCCTGGCATGTCCCGGGCTTCCAGCTCGCTTACGATGTATTCGAGGTAGCGTTTTGCCCGTTCCGATGTGCGGTTGAAGTAGAGCTGATTGCGCGCGTACCACTCACGCTGGGTTTCTATGCGGCTGTTGTCTTTGTCCAGATCCATGCTGAAGCTGTCGCGCAGTCGCTCCCACAGATCTTCCGATTCTTTTGGCTCTGTCTCATGGGGACCATCTCCCTCGAGCGAACCCAGATTGAAGGGGCGTCCCCAAGGACCGGCCCCTTTGCGCTCGATGCTGGCATCAAGCTCCGCCGTTTTGGCTGCGTCGGTCCTGAGTTCGGATTGACTGGTGTCGTCAGTATCCTCCGAGGGACCCAGAGAGAGGGATTGGCAGCCGGCGAGGAGGGCAGCAGGGATGATTGATAGATAGTGTCTGTACAGCATGGTCTGTAGTCTGAAACCTGGTCAAGGTTAATGGATGGTGCGACAGTCGATAGCGATGATAGGCAGCCCCCGGGTGAGCGTCAATTTACCAAGCATTACGTAATGTAGCAGTTTTTCAGAAATGGTCCTTCCAATGCCGTAATGCTGTGAATACCTGATCAGGGCTGGTGCGGTCCACGGACAGTCCAGCACGGCGACCATGCTGTGCAGCCGCCTCGGCAACCCCCTGGTCATCCCAGCGCAGGAACGGGTTCAGTTGCAGTTCCTGGCCCAATCGTGTTGGCAGCGTCGGTTGCTCTTTTTTGCGGGCATTGCGGCACAGCGTCTCGTAGTCGCGCAGAGCCGACTCCTCAGGGCTTACTGCACGGGCAAACGCGACATTGGCCAGGGTGTACTCGTGGCCACAGCACATCAGGGTATCTGCAGGCAGGGTTCGAAGCTTGGCCAGCGAGTTACACATCTGCTCGGGGGTACCCTCAAAAAGCCGTCCGCACCCACAGGCGAAAAGCGTATCGCCGCAGAAGCTCAGGGGGTCTTCCAGTGTCGGGCTGTCACTGTTGAACACAATGTGATCCAGGGTGTGGCCCGGCGTCGCAATGACTGAGAATTCAATATCCTGCCACTGGATCTGATCACCCTCGCTCACTGGGTGGGTAATCTCACGGCAGGGAGAGTCTGCCGGACCATAGACAGGAAAGGCATGCTTGTCCTTCAGGGTCCGGATGCCGTTGGTGTGATCAGGGTGGTGATGGGTAACGAGTACTGTGTCCAAGGTAAGACCGCGGGCAACCAGAAAGTGTTCGACAGATTCAGCCTCGCCCGGGTCGACCAGCAGGGCGGTATCACGGTCGGTGTCATAAAGGCACCAGACGTAGTTGTCGTTCAACGCTGGGATGGGCTCAACCCGGTAACTCATCAGAAACTCCTTCTGCCTGTACTGAATAACGGCTGCAACAGATCAAAACATATTTAACTGAAAGTTTTTTAATTATAGTTGTTGCCAGGCGGATGCAACCGGGTTTTTATCTGCCATGCCCAAGGCATGCACTGCTAACATTGGGGCAGGGACGATAAACCCCATAAGGCGGATAGCGCAATGACTATTGAAAAACAGAACCTTAGTGATAATGCCAGAGCCCTGGAGCTGTGGTTTGCCACTGAACTCGGGCAGAGTCTGTTGGCCAATCAGCGCTCCTGTATAAAGACCGCCATGAGCGGGGTTTTCGGTGTGCGCTATGTGGAAGTCGGCCTGGCGCCGGGTCTTTGCTGCATGCCACGCCACCCGGGCTGGCAGCAGTCGCTGGCTGTCCCTTATTGGTCGGAACATCTTTACGACTATACGGGGCATTCCCTGATGGTGGCCCGACCCGAGGAGCTGCCGATTGCTGACGGCTCCCTGGATGCGGTCGTGCTGCATCATACGCTGGATATTGCCGGTTCCCCTCAGCGCGCTCTGCGTGAAGCCAGCCGGGTGGTGCGCTCCGGAGGCCATGTCATCGTTGTGGGCTTTAATCCTTTTGGTATCTGGGGGATCCGGCGGTTGCTCAGCTCGCGGCAGCGCATGCCCTGGCGGGCCCGTTTCCTGAGCGCCTGGCGGGTACAGGATTGGTTGGGGCTGCTGGAGTGCACCGTTGCACCACCGCGCTTTGGTTTTTTTCGCCCACCGGTGCAGAATGGGCGTCTGCTGCGACGCCTTTCCACGCTCGAGCCATTTTATGAACGGGGCATCCAGTTGCCATTCGGAGGGTTCTATACGGTCATCGCGGAGAAGCGCGAGGAAGCCCGAATCGGGACCGGCCCGCGCTGGCAGCGCGAAAAAGTGGTCTCCATGCCTGTGGCTAATCGGAGCACGGCCCGGGGGGCACTGAAACTGAATTGTAATGAAACGCAGAAGAGGCATGAATGAGTCAGGCGGTTGTGATCTACACGGATGGTGCCTGCAAAGGCAACCCTGGCCCGGGAGGGTGGGGGGTGGTACTGCGCTATGGGGACACTGAAAAGCATCTTTTTGGGGGTGAAGAGGAAACCACCAACAACCGCATGGAGCTGTGCGCCGCCATTGAGGGGTTGGCTGTGCTCAAGCGCCCCTGTGAGGTTCATCTGTATACGGACTCCAATTATGTGCGCAGCGGTATCACGCAGTGGATGGCCAACTGGAAGCGCAATGGTTGGCGCACGGCTGGCCGCAAACCGGTCAAGAACGAGGATCTGTGGCGCCGCCTGGATGAGCTGGCCGGGCGCCATAAGATTGAGTGGCACTGGGTGAAGGGACACGCGGGCGACCCCGGCAATGAGCTGGCTGATGAGCTGGCCAACCGGGGCGCGGAGCAGGTGGTGCAGTGACAAGGAGTATCGGCTAATGCGTCAGATTGTTCTGGATACGGAAACCACAGGTCTGGAGCCCGAGCAGGGGCATCGCATCATTGAGATCGGTTGTGTGGAGCTGGAGAACCGCGAGCTGACCGGTCGGCACTATCACGTTTACATCAACCCCGAGCGGGAGGTGGAGGACAGTGCCATTGAAGTGCATGGAATCACCAACGAGTTTCTGACTGACAAACCGGTGTTCCGGGACATCGTGGATGAATTCCAGGCCTTCATAAAGGGCGCGGATCTGGTCATCCACAACGCGCCCTTTGACGTGGGATTCATGGACCACGAATTCGCACTGCTTGAAGGCGAGTACCCCAGAACCCGGGATATCTGTAAGGTAACTGACTCCCTGGCTCTGGCCCGCAAAAAACATCCGGGACAGAAAAACAATCTCGACGTGCTGTGTCGGCGTTACGGCATCGACAACAGCAGTCGTGAACTCCACGGGGCGCTGCTTGACGCCGAGATCCTGGCGCTCGTCTACCTGGCCATGACCGGGGGGCAGACGGCGCTGTCGCTGAGCAGTCATGATGAAGATGGCGGCAGTGTGTCACCCATCGAGCGTCTTCCTGCCGATCGAAAGCCCTTACCGGTCCTCAGAGCCTCGGATGAGGAGGTTCAGGCTCATAATGAGTTTCTGGAGAAGATGGCCGGGAAAGGGTCTGTGATCTGGCAGGATCAGTCGATTTCTTGAGAAGGGCTGAATCTGTGTTATAAGTTATTGAAACAGGTCCTCCACCGGGAAGCTCCGTTTATGGTTCAGTCGTCTCTTGCGACGAAATCCCAGTCTTTTGAACTGGTTCGCGAAGAAATTGAAAACACGATCGGGCAGGCGGAGCTCAGCCTCGAACGGTTCCAGGAGAACCGCGAGAGCGAGGAAGACCTGCAGAACTGTGTAGATTTCCTGCATCAGATCCGGGGTATCTTCTCCCTGGTTGAGCTGCGCGGGGGCGTCTTGCTTTGCCAGGAGGCGGTCTCCCTGTCGAATCAGGTGCCTGTTGGCGCTACCGATGATAAAGATCAGCTGCTGACCGCGCTGAGCAACGCACTGTTCACCCTCCGGCGCTATGCCGAGTACTACCAGAAGCAGGGAATGGATCATCCCGAGCTGCTGTTGCCCGTGATCAATGAAGTGCGCGAGGCGCGCGGTGACAAGCCCTATCCGGATTCGTGTTTCTTTGAACTGAGCAGCTCAGCGGCGCCGGATTTCTGTGCCGGTATCACGCTGCCCCCGATTGAGATTGCCGACGAACAGGATCTGGAAATCCATGCCCGGCGGTTTCGCCTGATGTACCAGGTTGGGCTGCTTGGGTTGCTCAACGGTCGTGATCTCAGCACCAGCAGGCGATTGATGGCGAGGGCCGCCACAGGGCTCGGTCGTCTGTGCCGGGGAGAGGCTCTGGGCTCTCTCTGGTGTCTTGTCTACCTGGTGGCCGAGGTCATGCAGGAAAAGGATCTGGGCGCCGAAAAGAACCGTAAGCGCGTCTTCATGAAGATTGAACGCTATGCCCGCGAGCTGGTCCACGTGGGCCAGGTCGCCATGGGCAAGAGTCCGCCTGATTCCATCGTGCGGGAGCTGATCTACATTCTCTACCGCAGTGGCTCTGAAAGGTGTGAGGTGACCGACATACTGAAGGCCTATGGGCTGGCTCCGGCGGAGTTCTCTGAGCATCGGCTTATGGACCACCGGCGTCATCTCTACGGTCCGGGGGCAGATGTACTCAAATCGCTCTCAGAGGCGGTGCGTGAAGAGCTCAATGACCTCAAGGACCGTCTGGACATCGTTGAGCGTGGGATTGATCCCGACACAACAGAACTGAGTAATATTGCGGCATCCCTCGAGCGGGTTGGTAATTCGATGTTGATTCTGGATCTGACCCAACTGAGCAACCTGGCCCGACAGGAAGGAGCCCGGCTTCGCGAGTGGGAAGAGAAGGGCACGTTGCCAACGGAGTCTGAACTGTTCTCGGTTGCCGACGCCGTACTGAACATCGAGGAAGCGGCGCAACAGCTGGCAACCCACGGCATCACCGAGGAAACGGATCAGCTTGCCAATAAGGTCCGGCGCAATGAGCAATCCGTGTATGTCCATGAGGCGCTCATTGTTCTGGCTGACGAGGCCACCCAGGCGCTGACCCTTGCCAAACAGGCCATTACCGCCTTTCTGGAGTCGGACTACGACAAGTTGCATCTGGCCAACGTGCCGGCAACTCTGCGCAGCATTGGCGGTGGCCTGAGGTTGATGGAAGATGAGGCCGCTGCAGCCGTTATGGGTCGGGTGACAGTCTGTATCGAGCAGCATCTGCTCAATACCAGTCGTCCACCGGAAACCCGGGTGCTGGAGGCGTTGGCTGATGCGGTTACTTCACTGGAATACTACATCGAAGGGATGGGGCTTCAGGAAAAACCCAACCCGGAACTGCTGCGTCTGGCGGAAAGCTCATTGACCGACGTCGGACTGTGACAAGCGGAGCCCACTCATGAATCTTACGCTGGAGACGCTGGCTTGGGCGCTTATGGGTGTCGGGCTGGTGCTGCTTCTGGCGGCACTGCTTTTTTTTCGCAGGCCCACGTGGCTGCGGGACTGGCTCAAGGGAACGCTAGGCCTGGCTCTGGTCGGTCTGGGTGTGCTGGTACTGGCACTTGGCTGGAATCTGAGAAGCTGGGAGTCGGTGTCGGCGGAGGACCCCATCGATACGGTGTCGATATCCCAGGTGGGCGAGCAGCAATGGCAGATTACCCTGCAGTCGCGCAATGCCGGTCCGCTTTCCCATCAGGTGATGGGCGAACTGCTGGAGATTGATGGGCGGATCCTGGCACTGGAGCCCCCGCTGGAATGGCTTGGGGTGCCTCTGGTTTTTCAGCGTAAGGATCCCGTCGGCCGCTATCTGGATCGCGGTGATGCAGCTGTAGAGTCGGAAAGTGTGGGGTTGCAGTCCCGATTGGGCATTGATCCCTGGCGCTGGAGTCAGTGGCTGCCGTTGCCGGGGCTGAGGGCCGAACGGGCCGTGCCGCTGTATCTGCCGCTAGCGGATGAGGCTGAATTTGACATCCACCTGAGAGGTCATCAGCTGGAGGCTGAGCCGCGGAACGAAGTGGCTGAGCGTGCGCTGGAGGATTGGGAGTAGGAAGGGTTAGCGCGCTGCGGAGACAACCGCAGCGCGAACTGCACTCAGCCCATATTGAAGAGTTCACCGAGCTTGGTGGCGAGCATCATGTCACCTTCCGCACGCAGCTGACCGGCCATGAAGGCCTGCATGCCATCGGTTTCGCCGCTGACAATGCCCTGCAGGGTTTCAGAGTTCATGATCAGAGTTACAGACGGATCGTCGTGGCTTCCTTCCTTCATGTCACAGCTACCATCCTTGATGATGAGGTGGTAGCTTGAATCATCCTCAATGTCGAATTGGAATACCAGATCAAGACCGGCGGCGGCGTCTGCGTTGAAGTTTTTTTCGAGCTTTTCGAAAACGGATTGTACAGACATGCTTGCTTCCCTTATTGGCGGTTATCGAGAGACCATTGCCATGGCTTCTGGTGACTTTAGGCGGGGTGCCAGGACCTGTCAACACCTACCGAACGCTCGTTTGAATACTGCCGAATGACGCCAATGAGTGGGTCGGATAGAATGGCGCCACCATGTCCCGAGGCGTGACCGAACGCACTGATAAAGGAGAAAGCTTTGGAGATTCTGGCAGAGTACGGACTGTTTCTGGCAAAGATTGTAACCGTGGTGATTGCGGCAATGATCGTGCTGTCGCTGGTTATATCAGCGTCCCAGCGGGCCCGCCACCACGAGGATGAAGGCGAGATCCAGGTGGTGCGTATCAATGACCAGATGCGCGACACCCGGGAGGCGCTGGAAGCCGGCATGCTCGACGGCGGCCGTCGTAAGGCCTGGCTGAAAGAGCTGCGCAAGCGCCAGAAAAAAGAGGACAAAGCGGCGGCTGCCGAGCAGAAGAAAAGTCAGGGCAGTGACACGAAGAAACGGGTTTTTGTCATCGACTTTCAGGGTGATATCAAAGCCAGCCAGACCGGGTCGCTGCGTCGTTGTGTCAGTGCCATTCTGGGCGTTGCGGATCCTTCACGGGATGAGGTGGTGGTACGCCTGGAAAGTGCCGGGGGAATGGTTCACTCCTATGGGTACGCTGCGGCCCAGCTGGATCGTATCCGTCAGAAAGAGCTGCCTTTGACGGCGTGTGTGGACAAGGTGGCTGCAAGTGGCGGTTACATGATGGCCTGTGTGGCAGACCGCATTGTGGCCTCGCCCTTCGCGATACTGGGGTCCATTGGCGTGGTGGCACAGCTTCCGAATTTCCATCGGTTTCTGAAAAAGAACGATGTGGATTTTGAGATCCTCACGGCGGGTGAGTACAAGCGCACACTGACGGTGTTCGGTGAGAATACTGAGAAAGGCCGCCAGAAATTCCGCGATGATCTGGATGAAACCCATCAACTGTTCAAGCAGTACGTCGGTGAACACCGTCCCGTGGTGGATATGGACCGTGTCGCGACGGGTGAAATCTGGTTCGGGCGTCAGGCGCTTGATGTGCAGTTGGCCGATGAGCTCAAGACATCGGATCAGTACCTGATGGAGGCCTGTGAGGGCCAGGATGTATTGTTGGTACGTTATGACCGCAAGAAGACTTTGCCGGAGAAGCTGGGGCTGGCGGCGGCTACCGCCATGGAGTCCGCCTTTATCAGAGGGGCCGACTGGCTTCGCACCAGCCGGTACCAGTAAAAGCCGAGCCGGCCTGGTTCAGGCCGGCTCGGCATCACTGCGCCGCCGGAACAGCGGCGTCTTTTCATCCACTGCCGCCTGGTGCACGTCGCTGAAGACCTGCAGGCAGGCCTCTGCTTTGTCGATGTCCTTGTCCGGCCGCAGCTCGAAGCTGTCGAAGCCACAGCGCTTCATGTAGAAGAGCTGATCGAGCAGCACATCGCCAATCGCTCTGAGCTCACCCTCGTATCCGTAGCGCTCGCGCAGCAGGCGCGCAATGCTGAAGCCGCGCCCGTCCGTGAATTTGGGAAAGTTCACGGCAATGATGGGCAGTGAGCGGCAGTCGTTGCCGAGTTGCTCCGGCTCATCGTCGCTGTCGAACCACACACCAATGTCCTCGCGGTTGGCCAGCTGGTCGTGGTTTTCCAGATACCATTTGAACGGCACCAGCGCCGGGGTTTCCGGCAGCTCCAGTGACTGGCCTTCCTCGGGCATGGCAAGCGTGGTCCAGCGGTTTTGCTGGATGCCCTGAGTGGTTGCTACATCATGCGGCATAGACGCGCTCCTTGAATGGCTCGATGCCGATCCGGCGATAGGTATCAATAAAGTGTTCTTCTTCGGTGCGGTTCTCAACATAGACGTCGAGCACCTTGGCCACCACATCATCCACATCATCCCGGGCGAAGGAGGGGCCGAGGATCTTGCCGACACTGGCATCGCGCTCGGAGGAGCCGCCCAGTGAGATCTGGTACCACTCCTTGCCCTTCTTATCCACCCCGAGAATGCCAATGTGGCCGACGTGGTGGTGGCCACAGGCGTTCATGCACCCGGAGATGTTAAGATCCAGCTCGCCCAGGTCATGGACGTAGTCGATGTCGTCAAAACGGCGTTGGATGGACTCCGCCACCGGAATGGACTTGGCGTTGGCCAGGGCGCAGTAGTCGCCGCCCGGGCAGCAGATGATGTCGGTCAGCAGCCCCAGATTGGGCGTGGCGAAGCCCAGTTTCCTTGCCTCCTGCCAGAGCTCGGCCAGCTGGTCCTGACGCACATCTGCCAGTACCACGTTTTGCTGGTGCGTCACACGGGCCTCGCCGAAGCTGAAGCGGTCGGCCAGATCGGCAATTGCTTCCAGTTTTTCATCAGTGACGTCGCCCGGGGGCATGCCCACTTCCTTGACTGTCAGGTTGACGATGGCATAGCCGGGAACCTTGTGATTGGCGACGTTGCGCTCAAACCACTTGGCAAAACCCGGTTCCTGTTCCATCTGCTGGGTCAGGACGCTGGGAAGGTCTTCCAGCGTCTCGTAATCCGGCGCTGTGAAGTAGCCACTGACCCGGTCAATTTCCTCCCGGGTGAGTCGGATCTGGGATTCGCGGATATGGGACCACTCCTCCTCGACCTTGGCGGCGAAGTTCTCAGGCCCAAGCGCCTTCACCAGAATCTTGATCCGGGCCTTGAACTTGTTGTCTCGCCGGCCATAGCGGTTATAGACCCGCAGAATGGCCTCAAGATAGGTCAGCAGGTCCAGCTCCGGCAGGAACTCCCGGATGGCCGGCCCGACCATGGGCGTGCGACCCAGGCCGCCGCCGACGTAGACCCGGTAGCCCAGCTCGCCGGCCTCGTTGCGCACCATTTCCAGACCGATGTCGTGCACCTGGACAGCGGCTCGGTCGGAGGAGGGCGAGGCATTCACCGCAATCTTGAATTTGCGTGGCAGATACGCGAATTCAGGATGGAAGGTTGACCACTGGCGGATGATTTCGCAGTAGGGACGGGGGTCCACAACTTCCTCGCGGTTGACGCCGGCGTACTCATCGGTGGTTACGTTACGGATGCAGTTGCCGCTGGTCTGGTTGGCGTGCATTTCCACGTCCAGCAGATCCTGCAACAGATCCGGAATGTCCGTGACCTGGGGCCAGTTCAGCTGCAGGTTCTGACGAGTCGTGAAGTGCCCGTAGCCCTTGTCATACTTGCGGGTGATCTCCGCCAGCTGGCGCAGCTGAGTGGCGCTGAGCAGGCCATAGGGGACGGCAATGCGCATCATGGGTGCAAAGCGCTGGATATAGAGCCCGTTCTGCAGGCGCAGGGGCAGGAACTCGTGCTCTTCGAGCTCGCCTTCCTGCCAGCGCTGGACCTGGTCGCGGAACTGGTTGACGCGGTCCTGCTGGATTCGCAGGTCGTGTTCGTCGTATACGTACATAACTGGGATGCGCTCGTCTAATTCGTAACGTTATAAAAAGGGTTTTCAATCCAACTAATGCTAATGTAACAACCTCTCTATATTCGTAAAATAGTTATTTCGGTATATCGTAATCGGTAAAATGGATAAGCAGGGGTGGGGCTGGAACCGAGCCCATGGGGCGGGTATGATGTGGCAATAACTGAATCAGGGCGTTCAGCACGGTTACAGGCCGCTGTTCAAAAGCCCGGCCCATGCACAGTCAGTGAGGAGACCAATCCATGGCTTACGGAAGCGATCCGAAAAACGAAGCGGAAGAAAATCACGTCATGCATGATGAGGGTGATGACAAAGCGGACGCTTTTGCCGCTGTTGCATTCATTCTGCTGGCGGTTGCTGCTGCGACGACTTTCGTGGCAACCCTGTAAGACGACCCTTCCTGCTTTGTGAGAGAGTCTGGGCGGTTATGCCGCCCACTCTCTTTACCCCGCCTGCTCCAGCACGATGGCCACCACCAGCGCCACTGCAATGATGAAGATCAGTCCGAAGATCAGCCCGCCGACAATGAACGGCAGCGGTGATGAGGACTGAAAATCGCGCTCCTGATTCTTTCGTGAGTTCACGCCCAGGGCCGCGGCCAGAACGCTGATGACCACCTGCCAGAACGTGGGCTTTTTTTCTTCTTCGTAGTCGCGGGACTGATCTGAACGTTCCTGACTCACAGATACCTCATCACTCCAATTAGTGGCTCCATTATAACGACAAAAGCCCCGGGGCGAACCCCGGGGCTTTTGTGCGCGTGCCGGTACGGAGTTACTCGTCCGGGTCGTAGGCCAGGTTGGACATCAACCAGCGCTCGACTTCCTTCTTCTTCATGTCTTTGCGCTTGGCGTAGTCCTCGATCTGATCCGAACTGATCTTGCCCACACCGAAATATTTCGATTCGGGGTGGGAGAAATACCAGCCGGAGACCGCCGCTGCCGGCATCATGGCGTAGCTGTCGGTCAGCTCCAGGCCGGTGTGCTCGGTGGCGTTGAGCAGTTCAAAGAGGGCCGGCTTTTCCGTGTGATCCGGGCAGGCCGGGTAACCCGGTGCCGGACGGATGCCCTGGTACTTCTCCTTGATCAGTTCTTCGCTGCTCAGGCCCTCATCCGGCTGATAGCCCCAGAACTCCTTCCGTACGCGCTCGTGCATGCGCTCGGCAAAGGCTTCAGCGAAGCGGTCAGCCAGGATCTTGACCATGATGGAGTTGTAGTCGTCGTTGGCCGCCTCGTACTTGTCAGCCAACTCGTCCACCTTGCTGCCCGCTGTCACGGCGAAGCCGCCGATGTAGTCCTTAAGGCCTGTCTCCTTGGGCGCGACAAAGTCGGACAGCGAGATCATGGGCTTGTCCGGTGCCTTATCATCCTGCTGGCGG